>Ga0315533_1000903_pt1 | contig 24016 bp, 32 predicted proteins | sample SalMarSW160130MG_FD_203081 | JGI IMG/M metagenome (GOLD analysis project Ga0315533, IMG submission 203081) | Salt marsh sediment microbial communities from the Plum Island Ecosystem LTER, Massachusetts, United States - Salt Marsh Sediment SW1601-30 ... | reverse complement strand
ATTGCAGAAACAAAGGTTCTAGGCTCTGTCACGATTTCAAGAAATTCAAAGAATACTACAAAAAGAAGCATGGGTATAAAAGCGAACATCCTAATAGCCACCCCAAAAAATACTGCAAATTCTGGACATACAAGCCTAATGGGCTCTGGGAAACACAACCATGAGTAGGCGAATCAAAGAATATGTTATGAGCCTTCGCACTTTCAGAAAATTATTGAACAAAAGAAAAAAACTGGTTTGCTACACTTGTGGCGGCTCTATCAAAGTTGGCGATAAAGTTGTTTCTACAAAAAACCGTCATAGCGGACTCATAATCTTGAGACATAGAACCTGTGCAGAACAAAAAAACCTAATCTAAAATGATGTCCCAGAAGACCTTGGGTATTTTAAGCAAAAAGGCTAGGCAAAGTAAGCCTAAAGTACGCACTGTTGAAATTGGCTTGGAAGATCAGGTTTTCTTTGAGGTTCCAAAAGGCTACCTGCTTACTTTAAAATGGCTTGGTGGCACAACATTCTCAGCTAAACTCTACGATTTGCTGAAAAAATAATTTTTTTGAATATGAAAGAGTATTTGAGTTTTGGCGGTGGCGTTAACAGTGTTGCCCTTTATCTATTGTTGAAGCAGAAAGGCAGAGAGTTTGAAGCTATTTTTGTCAATCATGAAACTGATTACCCAGAAACTTATGAGTATGTAGATTATCTGAGAGACCAGGGATTCAAGATAACAGAGATTAAGCCGAATTACGAGGGTTACTCTAGTCTTTATGAGTACTGTAAATATCGAAAGTTTCTTCCTTCGATTTATCTAAGATGGTGTACATCTCGGTTTAAGCTGAAGCCAATTTGGAATTTTATAGAAAAGCCTTGCATAATGCATATTGGTATCAGTGCGGAAGAGAAGCAACGGATTCTTTGTAAGCAACCGAAGGGGATTAAGGGTAAGTGGCTTCTTGTTGAAGAGGGAATAACCCGCAAAGAATGTGTTAAAATGATTAAGGATGCTGGATTGAAGGTTCCGAGAAAGTCTGGTTGTTGGATTTGTCCTTTTCAAGGTAAAGTGCAACTTCGGAGGCTATATCGAGAGCATCCAGACTTGTTTGAGAAAATTATCGAATTGGAAAAGATAAGGGGAAACAGACATACTTTAAAGGAGTTGCCTATTCAGTATTATGTTGCCTACAACACAGTTCCATTACTACTAGCTACACTCTAATTTTTTTTGAATATGACTAAATCAGGGAAGGTTGCGGTTCAACGAGTTCAAAGAGTTCAAGACAGTTTTTTAACTCTTGGTGATTATGCTCTCGGTCTTCCTGAGAAGGCAAAAACCATTTTGAAGTTGTTGGGGGCTGGAAACTGCGCTCGTGATGTTGCGAAAACTGTTCCATGCGCTAAATCTAATGTTAATTATTGGAAAAACAAGTTTCTGAACATTGGGGCTTTGCGGTTAGTTGTCAAGGATGTGTTCAAGGAGTATGCTTTGACTCCTTACGGTTCTAAACTTATCACCATGAGTGAGAGTGGTGTTGTGGAGGAGGTTTGTTGTTTGGAGGATTATGCTGTTAAGTTTGCTGTTTTGGATTGGGGGGATGTGGATGGGCTTGATTGGAGAAAGTTGGGGAGACCGCGTAATTGGGAGAAGTTGGGTGTTAGGATTGGGGCTGTGCGTGTTGTGCGGACGCCGAAGAATATTATTGTGCACCCGGGTAAGTTGAGGGGTTTTGATGTTGATGAGTTGTTGATGTTTAGTGGTAGGATTGTGGAGCGTGTGAAGATGGTTTTGGAGAACCATTTTGGCATGGTTTTGGATGAGAATGGTGTGGCGTTGCATGACCCGATTACCCGTTTTTATAGTGAGGAGGCTAAGGAGCTTGTTAGGAAGTGTGGGACTACTGTTGTTGAGGAGGTTGGTAGTATTGATAATAGCCCGCCTGAGAAGATACCGCATGAGGAGTATAGGGGAAAAAATTTGGCTAAGACGCGGTTGTTGATGCCCCTTAAGATACAGAATTTGGAGCGTCAAGTTGCTGAGTTGACTGGAAAAGTTGATGGTATAATTGAGGGTTTAGCTACGACTAACAGTAATTTGGTTAAGCTTGTTGATGTTCTTAATGGTGGTGTTTTGGGGGCTGGTTCCTCTGGTGCTGTTGGTTCGGGTCCAAGTTCTGAGCCTAGATACATCAGCTAGTCTATGGTCATATCCTTGGATTTTTACACAAAAAATGTTAAAGATTCTTAATAGCTTCGCTGGAATTGGTGGCAATAGGAAGTTATGGAAGAACGTGGAAGTTGTTGCTGTTGAAAATAATAAGAAGATAGCAACGATTTTGAGGATACAGTGGAGATTCCTTCGGAAGAGCCTGAGGGGTTGACGTCTAATCAAAAGTTTATTCTTGTTTTGGTTGTGGTTGTGGCTGTTTACCTGTTTTTTGGCGGTAAGAGGAGGTGATGTAGATGGGAGATCAGGTTAAGTTGAAGATTGAGTTGGGAGACTACAAGTTTGAATGTAAGGGTTCGGTTGAGACGATGATTGAGTTGGCTGTTTGGAATCGTTTTTCTTCACGGTCACAATAGAATGGAGGTGACGAAATGAAGTTAGGAAGTAGCATAAAAGAGGACAAGATAGTGATTATCGGCAAGTCCTTGATTTTCAAGTGCAAACTGACTGATCTAGAGGATGTTAGGAGAGCCTGTTTTCGGCTTTCTTTGAATGAGGATATGGAGAGTTTCAAGGGTTGGAGCATAGAGAATCTGAAGAATGAATATGACAAGAAACAAGGTGAAAATGTTCCTACTGAGTGTACGCTTGTCTATCACACAGTAGATGTGAACTGTACCATCAAGAATGTTGCCGAGAAGTTCAAGCAGATAATCCGCTAAACAATAGATAGGTAATCTTGCAACATTAACGAAAACTCCATTCAGTTCCATTAACCATATAAATTATAGCTATATCATAAACCGAATATACGCTAACATTGTCAGCGATTATAAAACCGAAAACACTATTCCAATTTGTTCCATTATTATAGTAGACTTTTTTTATGCCTAAGTTTCCTATTAATGCTTGAAATTTCCATAAATTGTCAACTTGAATAGTACTTGAAGGGAATAACCAATAAAAAAAGTCCTGACTTTCAATCAATTCTGCGCCATGGTACCGAACATTGCCTATAGTCAATAAAGTTTGTTGATACCTTTCTTCTAACACATCTTGGTAACGCTTTGCAAATATTACTGTCAAGAAACTAAAACCTATTATGGAAAGCATAACAATTACAAACAATTTGTCTTTTTTATTCATTCCTTTCCCTCCTTGTCTGCTAGTTTAGCATCGTTTGTTTTAACCATTTCAATCCCCTAGTTTAACCACATATTCTTGAATTTTAGTAACTCTCCGTGATTCTTACTCGATAATATGTTATAGGAAATTTCTCAGAAACAGTCGGATCGTCAGAATCAATCCAGTTTGATTCATTTTCCGAAAAGTGGTATGATACATAAATAAAATAGTCCTCTTCTGAGCTTTGAACTGTTTCTTCACCGCAATATGTTTTTGACCAAGTAAACTTTTCTCCATATCCGATAGTTCCCTCTTTAATTACGGTTCCATTTTGTATGTAAACAATTTGTACCTCAATTGGTCTAATTTCTGTTCCATTGTAACCCCAAACTGTCACGCTCACACTTTGTCTAGGGTAATCTCCTCTATCCAATCGAGTGTCATAAGAATTAGTAACAAATTCATTTTCTGCGTCTAACCAGGCATCAAAAATATGGTGATTGTGATAAGGTATTGTTTTAACACTTTCTTCATATTTAATAGAATCGTCTATGACGTAGTCTTTGTTTTTGTCTTGATCTTGAATTGAATTAGTGATAGTAACACCGATCACGATCCCAAATAGTAAACCTATTAGGATTCCAATAACGATCATTACTATTGCAAATTTACCCGTTGACATATCTTTCTCAGTCATTTACTTCCCTCTAGTTTAGCCATATATCCTTGCGGTTCATTTTGGGTCATGCTCCTCCCATCCACAGTCTAAACAGCGAACTCCTTTAGGTTCATCATGCCACCAATTGAACTCTAACTTCTCAGAACCGCACTCATCACAAGTAGCATGATTAGGATTGTCTTTATACCAACCGTCCTTCATTTTTTCTGCTCTCCTGCTAGTTTAGCATCGTATTCTTTAATGAGATTGAAAACTAAAACCATCAACGCGATCCACAAGACATAAGTTAGAATATAAAATTCTAAAGATTGGCTTGCACTTATTGGATAAACTTGATTTTTTATTTTTGTCAAGAATCCCTCTTTTAACTCCCACCCAATCATATTTGGCGATGTAAACCCTACATCTATAGGTAAGTTAGAAAATGTCAAATGTAGGTATGGAATCCAAACTGTAAAACCAATTAAGACTCCAAATATTAGATATACCCATTTTGTTGACGGTTTTTTCATTTCATTTTTCCTCCAAGGTTAACATCCTATTGTTGCGGAGCCTCCAAACTTTTGATGTAACCTACATCATACATTTTCTCTTGAGTCAAAGGAGCCAAAGCCGTATAGTTAATCGCCTCTTTCAAACTTTTTATCTCTTCCAATTGAACTCGGCTCCCCATTTAGGAATTTGTTCTATAGTATTATAACTTAGGAAGTGTTCAGGCAAAATCTTGTTTTCAACTAAAAACACTATAAGTTTTCTTTCTATCGTTTGAATATGATCCAACATTTGATTGTTTTTCTCAGATAGATTAGCAATTTGCTGTTTGTAATCTTTTTCTTTATCTTTAAGTTTTTGTTGTATTTTTCTTAATCGGTATTCCAGTTCTTGATTTTTTGAACCAAAAACTTTGATATGTGGAAGAAGTACCACTTCATCGAAAAACGGTTTTAACCACATTATTTTGTTTCCTGATGTTCTTCCACATTCTATAGCGACTTTTTTCTCGCTTGAAATTCCGGCAACATCTATTCGGTACTGAAACTTATTTATATGCTGTCTGTCGCCGTTTCCTTCTATTCTTAAAACATACTCTTCATGGATTTGGTCTTCAGAAAACCCCATGTCTTTTAGCATTCCTCTAGCGTGAAGCTTCAACACTTTATGTTGAGACATTTCTACCAACTATTTTACCTTCTTCCAAGGGGGTAACCATTTCTGACACATCGGACACTTCTTCGGTTTCTCTGTTCTAGCTTTCCACTTGTAACTGCAGTAAGGACACTTCACTTGGTAAACACCTTGAGTAGTAGTCATAATTTACACTTCATAAGTTTTATCTAACTATTGTTGTTATAGTTATTGTTGTTGTAGTATAAAAGGTTTATGGGGGTAATAAGATGTTGGAAACTTTCACTAACGCCGTGAATGAGTTCGCCTTTTGCCTAGGATACACCGCGATTCTGACCAGTGTAATCTATGCAGTAGCCTCAATCGTCAAGGCTAGGCTAAACAAAACTGAGGGCTAACAACCCTCACGTTCTTTCTTTGAGTAGTTTAGGAAAATATTTTCGCCATTGTAAGTGAGCGTAACGGCTCATTGCAGATCCTACACCCATCATGCTTCTAAGCGTCCATCCCCCATACACGCTAAGGTCGTAACCATCAAAACCGTAAAACTCAATCAACTCCGCAGCTCGTATATGCCGGAGGGCATGAGTGCGAAATTTTCTATAATGACTTTTAATTGGTATCTTGTTCACGCGAATCCCATTCTCATACTCAGAAAGAACATAATTTTCTATTGAGTACCGTAATCCCTCAAAAACAATCTTAGAGTACTCCCAAGCTTTCTGTCTTGTGAACGGGAAGACTTTACTATTTTCGTGTTCTCTGAAATATTTTAGTAGCTGTTTTGTGAATGGTTCATATTTTGGATTCAAAGGCAACGCAATTTTTCTCTCTAATCCTCCACGTTTAGCTGTGTTTATCGTGAAGATTGCAACTTCCTCTTTTAATGATCCTACCTCAAAAATGTCCGTTCTCACATCTGAACCTTTGGGACCTCTTGCCCTAGTTTTCTTCAGGTCAGACGGGCTAGTTCGTCCTATGATTTCGCTGATTCTTGCACAGAATAGGTAGCTTGCCATGAAGCAATATTTTGTCTCTTTAGGTTCTGCCTGTTCTATTCTCTCTCTAACGCTTTTGATTGCTGGTAATGACACCTAAACACTACCTCCCTACCATGTAGATATAGCTTCCAATATTTAAACCTTTACACTTTAATACAAGTGTAAATTAACATGAAATAAGCCCGAATTGAGGTTCTTTTATGTTTATTTGATAAGACTATTAATTAACTATATAGTAGCGAAAGTCGGAGAAACATAATTTTTCATAAAGTAAAGGTTTAATTGAGTCTTATTGTAGAATGGTTTGATGTAATAGGCTTGTTAATTGAAGGATTCTTTTGAATGATAGTTGGTTTCGTCTATAGAATAGTTAGAGTAAACTATTAAAAAAGTTTAGGTGTGCTATGTTATGGTTGGCACTGTTAGTTAGGTTGGTTGTACTGGTATTACCTTCTATTTTGGTTAGATTTCAGAAAAGTTTAAATGATTTTTGTGTTTTTAATCTATTTTGGGTTAACTTGGCTGCGGGTTCTTTTCTGGGATTTCCCTCTTGGTTGAGATCCGCAGCTAAGGACGCCCAAAGTTTTGGGTTATCGTAATAGACAAGACTTTAAATATGGCAGAGGCTAGTCTAGTCTTGTAAACCAAGAGGGAAAAAACGTGAGAAAAAGCGAGAAAATTAGAGCTATAATGAGCTTCTTTGGTTATACCCGCCAAGAAGCCATAAGTGAACTTAGAGACATGGGGGAACTTAGGACGGTGAAAAAGAATGAGTACACGTGGTTACTTGCTTTTTAGAAGACACTGGAATGGTCCTTTAATACCTTATTATCAGCATCACGACACTTACCCTACTGGACTCGGAGCAGATCTCATAGAAACCATGAGAACTTTAGAACACATGCACGGACAAATTAGTGAAGAACAAATAATAGAAGAAATGAACAAAATGGGCTATAACCTTAGAAAAGCACAAATTATAATGAGTAAACCCGAAGAAGCCTTTGAATATCAAGGTGACATAGAATGGGTTTACGTTGTAGATTTATCTGATGCCCCTAGCCTAGAAATCTGGAAGACTAGCAACCTCTATACCGAAAAAGATTTTACCTTCCAAGTTTGGAGAAGCTACCTAAGATATTTCCCTAGTCCAACAGAAAACCCAGCACTAATGCGACAGCTCGAAATATCCACAAATATTGCTCTAAATGCCCTATCAACATACGAAAAGACACAGATGCGTTCTCATCCAGTGATAATAAAGGAGAAGATCTAATGCCCTCCTTTTTTGTGGTGGGCGTCTCCCTGGAGGCACTCAAGGAGACTGTTGATGAGATGCAAGAGACTGGAATCAGCAAAGTGTCTTTCAAGGAGGATCCAAATGGAATAACCGTGACTTTTAATGATCAGGAGTGGCTAGATAGCCTCAAAGCGGTAGGCAACGAGGACTTGACACCTAACGGGTACGCCAAATATCTAGAAGATGAACTCAGAGATTGGCTTGAGATTCCTGTGGTGGTTGGACTTGTTGAAGCTGAAGTACAGACCAAGCAGAAAACTTCTGTCTAATGGAACTTTGGAGCCGTATATTGAGGCTGCGAAGGTGAGACAGTTGACGGACTTTACGGAAAACCAGAAAATAACTATTGAGGTGCGGAGGTGAATAAAAGATGAGTGAAGAATTAGTTAGAAATTACCTAGAAAATAATCATCAGCTTAAGCTTATTTGTAATAAACAAGAGGAACTCCGGAAACAAGTTCTCAAGCAAATTCGGGAACTAGAGTATGATATATATCAACCAAGAATTAGAGCTTTATATGATGAAAGGGATGCAAAGATACAAGAGTTACGAGAGAAAAAAGATGAGAAAATATCAGATGGAGATAAACAAATTGATACATTGCTTCCTGTAATTTCTAAGGTAGATCGAATTATTGCCTTTCTAAAAGTGAAAATTGTTGACTTAACTATTGCGGACACAGCAGTAAACACTTATGGCGATAACTATTGTGAAAGTTTAGGCTACCTTTTTGATGATGAATACTTAAAAATTAAATTGTTTATTGCTGAAAATAGTAAACCTAAAAATAAATACTCTTTGATAGCTATTGGAAGATGTACATTTAATGAACACTTATGCAAATTACCTTACTCTTACGGTTTACCAACATATGAACATGGATGGTATAGCTTAAAACAACAGATTATTGATCGTCCTACAATCAAGGAATTAAAAGAATATCTGCAAAAATGGAAAACTAAGATACTAAGCCAATTAACTGGAAATTTTGCTGAAATAAAGAAAGAGTACGAAGAAGTTTTACAAACTTATACCTCTAAAGATTTTGAGGCTTTAAAACAATATGTGTGTAAAAAATGTGGTTTCTTTTACACATCTAAGGAAATATCCAGCATTAGCATACGCAATAATGTAACTTGTCCTAACTGTAGAGAGAATATGGTAAAAATAGAAACTGGGAGATAAAAGGAATGCCAATAAAGAAGGGTAAATTCTGGTCTTGGGTTCGTCCATTAATCTGGGAAAAGGCTGAAGAGCTCTTTATGGAGGATCAAATGCGAACTATGGATTGCGACATAAAACCGGAACGAAGTGAACTGCGTGAAGGTGGTTATTTCTACAATGCTAAATTAATTGTTCTGGCTGATCTTTACCGGCAAAAGAAGGGAAGACCTTCTGTTCAGGAAGAGGAAATGTTAGCTAAGTATGGAGGACGAATAAAATGAGCTTTGAGAGGCGGTTCACTGGCTCTAATGATGAACCTGAAATTCCGTTAATGCTTGATGAAATGGCTAAAGCATTTGAGGAGGCGTTTAAGCCTGAGCCTACAATTCTTTGGTATTGCTGGAGATGCGACAATTATGGCGAAAATATTGTTGAGCGAAAAGGTAAGCATTTCTGCGGTTACTGCGGAAGATTTGCGAGCAAGGATGTAGTCTGCGAATGTTAGAGGTGAAGCGTTAAACATTTAAGGTGTTTCCTATATAGAAGTGAGTATGTTGTTTAAGCGAACTTTACTTGAGAAGATTCTTGCAGGAGAAAAAACCGTAACCCGAAGACCAACAGAGCGGAAGCCTGGCAGAAGACGCTACGAAGTAGGCGAAAAGGTAGGGATCAGAAATGGCTACTACAAACCTAAACATTTCGTCATTATCACAAGAAGGTTTCGGCAAAAGATTGGTGACATGACTGACGAGGACGCAAGAAAAGAGGGTCTCAATGACTTAGCTGAGTTCAAGGAAATCTGGAAGAAAATCTACGGTAAATGGACTCCAGCGAAGGTTGTTTACGTTTACGAATTTAAGCTTGCCACTGAGGATTCAGCCAGTACAGATAAGCCCGTTCTACAGGCAGAACTGTTGACATAACCTTCTCTATATTCCCTTTTTGTAATTCAGCGTTTAATGCTTTGAATCGAGTTTCACTTGATCCCCTTATGCCTTTCACTGATCTTTCTAAAATTTTCATTAATTTTGATAATTGAGCAGATGAAAGGTTGTTAAGGAATCCTTTACGAAATGTGTGATCTTGCAATAATCCTATGTTAGTACCTAATCCTTCAACAAACTTTACAAAATCTTCTTGGTTTTTAGCGAATTTCTGTTTTCCAACAAGTTTCATTCCTGCTTTCTCGAAGAATGGGTTATACTGTGCTATAGCTGCTATTGTTTCTACAATCCTTTTATTTACCATTGGCATTGTTAATCTAATAAGCTCTTGAGCTAATCCTACTCCTCTATATTTTGGGTGAATAATTATTCGGGTTATTCTCAAGATTTCAGCATTAACTTTTTTTATGTTTTTATTATATTCTGGAAATAGTTGATTTCGGTAACGGAGATTCATAAAAGAGGGACCATACAGGATTATTCCGATTGTGCGTCCATGATGAGTTAACTTAAATTTATGTGATGTTACTGGTTTTCCATGCAAGTAATGAAATCTTTTAAGGCTATTATAATCTTCCTGTGTTGCTTGCTCAATTTTCATGTCTTGGACTAAACTGAATTTTGGGGGGCTTGCAGGTTTATAGTATGCAGGTTTTGTTTGTTCTCCAAATCTGCGATCAAATATGATGTCTGCGTTAAAGTCCTCCATCAAGTCTCTGTGTGTAGTGGCTATAGCAAATGTTTTCTTGTTTCTTCTTGCCCATTTTTGGATACAAAAGGCTAATGTTTTAGCCATTTCTCTGTCAAGTTTGGCTCCAAACTCGTCAACAAGGTAAGTGTCAGCGTCTTGGTCAATAGCCTTTCCTAGACGGTAACGATATTTTTGTCCATCGCTTAATTCCTTGTATTTTCGGACCATAAGAAAGGCTTCGCTTAAGCCTACAACACCAAGTATTCTCATGGCGTCAAGCTGATTTTTTCCTATACTGTTAACCAGCACTTCATCGGGGGAAGGTTGAATGTCATTAAAGTTTACGCATTTGCGTCCCCTCTCTAGTTCATGTTGCTGAAAGATTTTAAGGAAAGTGGACTTTCCCGATCCGCTGTCTCCAGTAACGTAAATGAGGTCTCCATCATCATATTTTAGTTCTAAATTATCGAATATTGTGAAGGTTCTTTCTTGGTCTACTCCAATGCCAAAAGCGTCACTGACAGCAACTACTCTGTCGCTTATTTCTATTGGAGATGTTTGAAATTTCTTGTCAAAAATTAGTTTGTTAACTTTGCTTGTGGGTTGAATTGGCTTAAGCTCAGAAAATCGGTTGCTAATTTGTGGTTCTTTATCTTTTTGTTTTCCAACTGTAACTTTATCCCAGAACTCCACAATTTCATCGAAGATTTTTTCCTTTTTCAAAGCGTCAAAACAGATTAACCGAAGCGTTTTGAATCCATATTTCTGGGCGAAAATGATTTCTTTGGAACATTCGCTTTCAACATTTACTTCTATGGGCAGTACAGTTAAAGCCTTAATAGAAATAATTTCGGAGGGTGTAGTTTCGTCTTTCCACACAACAAGGTCAGGTTCATTTTTTTCGTAGCTTTCTGTTACTCTTATTCCCTGAAATTTGAAGGCTTCTGCAATCTGTTTCTTGAATCCGATAATCTGGAGCGGTGTTGCAACCTGTGGCTTCACATCTATTGTTTCTTTTATTAGACTTATTGCTGGTGTGACTCTCTTGTTGATTGCAGAAAGAATCTGTATCCCCAAATCTGTCAAGTCATACTTGTAATAATGCAAACTGTCTTCATGTACCCTTATTGGAACAACAAGGTTTCTTGCTTTACATCGAGTCAAAATCTGTCTAGCATCTGGACCAACATCATGCTCTATCTTTTTCATGTAAACGGGTCCACTTGCCTGAATTAACTCTAACAATTTAATATCTATCGGTTCAATACGCTTTAGAATATACTCTGTCTGGGTTTCTGCAATCGCATCTCTTATTCTCTGCTCAACCTCATCCACTAGAGCCATTCGCATTTCATCATATTGCTTGTAAACGTCATCTGGAACAGGCTTAAATTTTTGCGTTTCTATCCACTCCTTTTTTCTTTTAGGTTGCCAACCTCTGTAATCTTGTTGCCAATCCACAACATCATATTTGTAAATTCCTCTTGTTTCCACAAAAATTTCATGAGTGTATTTCTGTTGAAGCTGATAAGTTGGTTCGCTCGGGTCAACCATAGAAGCTATTATTATCGCTACTTTAGTTCCAAGTAAATCAAAGCCACCTTTAAAAACGTCCCATGCCTTATCATATTGTGTTTGGGCTTTGTTGCTTGATCCTCCCCAATCATCATAAATCAGTAATGGAATACGGTTATGAAGCATGTTACGAGTTAAAATCTGTTCAGGCTTCCCTTTATCCATCTTATAGAGTAATCCAGAGAGATTAAAAACAAAACTGTTAAGAACTTTATCCCAATCTTTATAGACTGAATATGCAAGTTGCATTTGAACGGTTGTTTTTCCTGTTCGCTGTTTTCCCCAAACAACCATCCACATCCACTTGTCATCAAGAATAATATTCCACATATCCTTGACAACTTGAGGCTGCCCCATTGTTTATTATCCACCCAATGAGTCTGAACTTGGGTTTCGCGGATTTGCTCCTTTTGCGAAACTTTGTATTACAAGTGGTCTCAAGGGTTCTACGTCTATGTTAGAAAATATGCTTATGATAGCCTTCGACTCATTCACTAAATCCTCATAATATACTGGTAAATCGTTTAAGGCAACATATTGCTCAAAAAAATCCGTTACTTTAGATCCTAACCATGTATTTTCCATAATTCGCAACCATGATACAGACACATAATGAATGAGAGCGTAAGCCATTGTGACGGCAGCCTTTCTGTCTTTGTCTGTTTCCGCATTATCGAGAATGTGCTGTATTTTACTAATGTCCATTTTAATATCATCGTTTCGTTGCATGAGAATGTCATTCTTGATTAGAAGTCTAAAGCCTTCTTGTGCCATATCATCAAAGACCCGTTTTATTTTGAAGTCTTCTTTCTGTTTCTTTTCTTTTGGTTCATAGCCTAGTCTTTCTAGTAGCTTTTCAAACAAGACGCTACCCTCCTAGTACCCAAAACATAAACAGTAATAATCCAAGAAATGCTAAGCCATAACCAACATACTTGAAGTTTATTGTTCGCCAGCTTATCGGCTCTTTCATATTCATAATATTGCGATGTCGTCTCTTTGCTCCTGCTAATCGTTGTTGAGCCATTTTATCAGCGTCTTTCTCATCATCTATCAACTTATCGTTCTGAGCAGTCAACCGAGCATTCTTCATTTCTAATCCAGTGTTTTCTGCTGCTAATCTAGTGAGTTCAATTTGAACAAGTTCTGAAGCCCGAACAGGAGCATCAACTTCTGTAATGTCAATATATTTTGTTTCATAAGTTCCATCAGCCTTTTTGACTTGGTAACCAATCTTTTTTTTGTCAAGTTTCCTTATTCTTGCCTGTTCCTTCAATGAATGAAGGTGGCTTCCAGTTACAGTGCATGTTGGAATCCACTCGCCTTTATCCCATTTCCAATGAGGTGCGAAATTGAAAACTACAAATTCTGCATGAGAAGATGTTAGAGCTAATCCTCGGAACCACACTTGAGTTTTGTTTTGAAAAGCAAACGTGTCTTTCCATGGTACTCCAATGAAAGGCATTGCAACATCTATCTTGTTAAAGGTTATCAGACCTTCGGTTGGGTGATTGTAACCAAAATTTTCTGTGAAGGGTCCAATTCTATAGAACTGTCTTCCATTTGGTAAGACTCCATATTTTTTGGAGTTATCATCAAAAAGTACATCTAATTGGCATATCGTGTTTTCGTCAAAGTTCACTGTTGCACAAAAAAGATTGAAGTCATTGAGTTGATTCTTTAGGTTTGCCCAGTAAACCGCAGTTAGGCTTCCCCATGCTGCCATTCCCATTCCCAAAACCATTAAGGTAATTTCTGGTCCTAGCCCCATCAGGTCTACAAGGAAGGCTGCTCCGGCTACTACATAGAATGGTGCTACTAGCATGAAGCAGAAGAATAGCATGTTGCGTCCTTCGTTGAGGCTGCTAATGTTCATGGTTTCGTCTTTGCTGAATGGGTTAAGTTTCATTTTTTGTGTCTCCTATGCTTTCTGCGATTTGTGCTATAACATCAGAAGGAGGGTACAAGTGATCGGCTTCTATCTCTATGGCGTTAGCTTTTTTGAGAACACCCTCTTTTTCGGCTGGAAGCGTCAATACTAAAGGCTCATCATCTCTACAATCTTGAGGTGAATGTTGCGGTTGTTCATGTTTTCGTTTTTGCTGTTCTTTGAGTTGACGGGCAAACTGCATCTTGGTTTCCTGTCTCATCCCATACAAGGCTTGAAGCGACACTATTATGCTGAAGAACACTGCAAGCACGTTAACGATTATCAGAAGCTCGAATAGGCTGATGTCTAAACCCAAAAAATTCATGTTTTACACCTCAAAATATTTTTTTCCTTTAGTTTTGTAGAGAAATAAAAGAAACAAACCCCATAAAGTTTGACCAATTATTAAGGTCGGCAAAGTGAATAATGGAACAAATTTATCTATAAGACAGAGTATAGCAAGAAACGTGTAAAAGGGGATGAGACAGATTGCACACAACTTTAACTTTTTCTTGTTCCATTCATCCATTTTCTGTCACCTCCACAAAAAGCAAAAAATTTACTCTTCTAAATCCTCCTTTGTTGGGGACCTGATTTCGATTATTGGGTTCCAAGGGGGTCTGTTATCTTTTTTTGCTTCAATTATTAAGATAGGAGAGTTTAGTAGTTTTTTTAGTTCTCTTATGCTATTCCACTTACTAGGAAAATTTACGCCTTTACTGTTTCCCCTTTTTGAGAGAACTCTTTTTTCTGGTTCTGTAATGCTTACTCTTTTTTGTGGCGGGGTTTCATTTTCCAAAAAAACACCAACATTTTAGCAAATGCACATTTATATTATGTTATGTTAGTTAACTATAAAACCTTTTTGTGTACACACACGTTAGCACAAATGTAACGACATTATTTAAATAAACGTAACATTATATGACTTAACCGCCAAATTAAATATAAGCCTCATGGAGGTGAATATATGAAAAAACTTATGATAAACAAAAAGGCAAAAGTACAAATTTCAGCAATAGGACTTGTAATCGTACTCATGGCAGTAAGCATCGGAGGTTTACTCTTCGTTACGTACAAATCTGGAATGTGGGATGAATGGCTTGGAGAAGACGGAACCGCAGGTCAGACTATTGTTGGTCCTGACGGAACAATAATCACACCCACAGTTCCATCTGAAGCCATCAGAACGGGAACAGCTAAATGGTCAATCGAAACAGTGACCACACACACCGCATCCGGCTCAAGCGATACCGCTTATGTGGGCTTCTGCGTGGCAGACCAAGACGGATACTTTGATATGATGGATTACGTTGAAAAAAACGAGATGGCAGCAGCTCCTCCAGACGAATCAACCAACTTCTTCAGTGTAGGAGACGAAATTCTTATGGTAGTATCGTCTGATAACGATGCTACAGATTGCAACGAAACCTACAACCGATGGTTCTACATTGAATCACTGGATCATGGCGCGTACGTGAAACCGCTTCCGAAGTTGAATCCGATAAGCGCATTGACGGAGTACACTGTTGGAGGCGACTACAAATACAAGGTTGACGGAAGCAGATGCGAAACTACAAGTCAGAAAGTACACTGGTACGAAGCAGGTGACGGAAGCTACTGGAGCCTTGGAACCTTCACACTATATGAGCGTCTGGCAGACGAAAACACGATTGTTCAGCACATCAGCGCAGGAGTTGTCGGAGCCACCTATAATGACGGGGCAACCTTTGAGGACGCAGACAGCGACATAGTCGCTAACTACACATTTACTGGAGACAGCCAGGACATTTTCCTTCAGCTAATCGGAGAGGAAGCCAATGGAGCTTGGGGAGTCCCCACACTCGCAGTCACCAGCGCAGGACAGATTAAACAGTATCAGGGCGTAATCGTTTTCGCAACTGACGCAGTAGGCATAGACACTCAGCCAATCTTAGATGATGGCTGGCAACAGATGAATAAAGCCGGATTAACAGGTGACATAGCCTTCTATTACGTGGTTAACCCATTCTCTGAAGGATGCGTACCCGGCTCTGGAGACACCCTAGACTTAAGTGTTGACATAACCATTGACGACAGCCTACTGACAGCCTCAACCGAGTACGAGTTTGAAGTATGGTTCCTTGACTACCAATGCGTACAGGATGTGGCTAGAGGATCAACAACAGCTAGCGTTCCATCTGGCAACGGAATAGTTGCAGAAGTTGGGGCAGACGCAGTAAGCCAACCAGTAGCCATGACACTATCAAGCGGAAGCGCAGCAACACCAGCACTGATGGGACACTTCACGACCAACGCTTAAGGAGGTTTTCTTAAGATGAGCAAGAAAACCTCTAACCTATTGCTTTCCATAGTTGTCTTCATCGTGCTAACGGTTATCGCTGGATACTTCAGTTCGGTTCTAGTGGATATGATTGGCGTAACAGGAAACCTAGTGACAATCATAACATTCTCGCTGTTATATGTGGTGTACACATGGCTTGCACAAGTCAAGATGGGATTAATGAACTATTTCCTGTTCATTGTGTTAGCTCTTGGCGCATCAATGCTTTGCGCTTGGATAAACGATGCCCTATCAATCACTGATGCTCTGTGGCATAGTGTAATCTTCAGTGGAATATTGTTTGTAGTGCTTTTTGTACTCAACCAAATACCAAAACAGCAACAGAAACTCCCTCAAACGCCTAAGCTATAGGAGGATTAGGTATTGAAAACACCCAAGATTGCTGGACCCTTACTGATGATGATAGGCACAACATTAGTGTTGCTTCCATTTATCATTCCGCTTGCGTCCACTACACAAGGCAGCATAAGCATTCAAAGAGTTAGTGCTAACAAATATGTAGCTGTGCTAACAGGTGGAGAACCAAAAACTCAATACACCCTACAGTATGCTTGTCTCAGCATAAATATGGGATGGCAATACGGAGGCGTTTTCCTTACCGACTCTGCCGGATCGCTGACAACATACGAGATTATATTGCCGACAAATCAATATCCCGTAACTTTCAGGTTCGTTCATGCCACAACTGGAATCGCAACTTACAACACAGTAACCATTGACCCAGATAACCCGCCACCTATAGACACTGACGAACCAGTACCAGATGACACACCAACACCAACGTCTATTGGATCGTATGTGACTTTTCTTGGGCTTGGCACAATCGCTATTGGCGCAGTTGTGACGGCAGTTGAAACAAAGAAGCTAAAGTTGCCTCATTAATTTCCCCCATTTTTTTGGGTATAAAAATCAAACTCCATTACGGAGAAAAAACAGGGGCATTCCCTGAATGGGATGTAAAAGAAAGAAAACTAGACGGAGGAAAAAACGGAAATGAATAGGAAAGGACAAGCTTTCCTCGGAGTGATATTCATAATTATGCTAGTGGGAGGAGGTGTTGTTGCAGGCTACCTTCTCGGCACAATGAAGCTTGGCGATTATGCTCCTTCAGATCATTCTACAATCGCCAAGCAAATTAAGGCACAGAATGTTCCTTACCAAATCAACTGTAAACTTGAGTACGCAAGAAGCGACAGGGCAGTTCCCCTTGACGTGTTTGAGATTCAGCCCACAACAACTGGAAACTTCAGCTACGCTACTCGTTACCGTCTCAGCGAATGGCGATTCACTATCAACGGTGACACTACTGGATACATGAAGATTTATGGACCCGACAACGATGGCACAGTCTACTATATTAGCATTGTAACTTTCAGTAGGCATCACTTCAAGGTTGAAACTCCACTAGAAACCGTGACTTTAACGATGGACAATCCGAGATATGACACTCTGATGAAGCTAGTACCAAGTGGCTAGGAGAAGACCAACATGCAAGACAAAATGTTGACGCTCTTCCTAGTCTTACTTCTTATTTTCTCAGCACCTATCCTCTTAATTTACGGGCTCACAAAAATGGAGGTTATCGAAACTCCCTTCGTTATCAGTGGCTATCAAGGATTACATCCAAGTTATGATGCGGTTTATTGGAATGGATATTGGTATGACAAATTCAATAAAGGTCCGAACCCGAATTATGGAGGACGAACTGCTAGTGTAGCTAGTTTCACGGAACGCATTGCGTTAAATCCTGATGGAAATAACGAACTGCTTCCAACACTCAAAATGAGTGGCACTCAGATTCTTGTTGACCCAGATAATTGGAAGAGTGACACCTACACTTTTCAGCTAAAGAATGAGGGGGAATCCACAGATTTAATTGACGTTTACGATCAGTACCAGATGGAGAAGGTTCTTGCAGAATGGAAAGTGAATGTGTGGATTGACGGATCGGGAAATGAGGCGAAACCACTTGCTGAAACTAGATGGGTAAATGCGGAAATATGGATAAAACTTACTCCACAGAACTTTGCGTATTTTGTTGATAACGCAGATGAACTGTATTTTGCTCCTGCCTACATTGGAGTGGATTCGATAGAATGGTATAGCGGTAAAGATGATCCTGACCAGACAAAAGATCCGACTCAAGCAGCAAAACAGGAGTTTTATCCTGAAGTGAGAGGTGACTCCTTCGCTATTTTCGCGGGGAGAGGCGAAACCTCAGAGGCTATGGATGAATCAAAAATTTTAAGCTATCAAGGGAGACAGTTAGACCCTGAAATCTTCAAGGACGAATATTGGATACGTTTTAACATTGACAAGTTTCAAGCTTACAGTTGGTGGACCCTTTCTACTTACGCTTGGGAATGGAAATATGTAAGTGCCCATATCACCTTTGAGGTTCACCTTTTTGTCATTGGACATTGGAGAGTAGTACTTGAGAAAGGCGACATTCCAGACCTTGAGCCTAGAGAAGTGGATTTTGGCACTGACGCAGTTGCAGAGTTTTTCAGAAACATTGGAGACTTCATAGCTAGTCCACTTGGAATATTTCTTGCTTTTATCGGAATAATTCTTGCAGTATTCATCATTTTGGCTTTGACCGGAGCATTGCCGGGAATCATTTCTCTATTGACAATGATGGCTGGTGCAAAACGGAAGAAGGGGGGAGGCTAAATGTACCATCAAAAGATTGACCGCTACAAAGTGAATGTTGACATCATAATGATTTTCTTGGTTGCCTTAGCCACAACCGTCTTTGGAATCGGCTTAACTTGGAACGATCAGTTCAGTTTGCAAGTTGGACTCATGCTAGTTTTGGGATTAACAGGAGCATTGTTTGTTCAGACGGTAGGTTATGACTTGAGTCTTGACCGTAAAGAGTGGAACTGGATAATTGTTTGGGCTGTCATAGACGCTTCCGTCATAGCCTTTTACACATTGTTCGTCAGAGAAGGAATATCATTTCAAACAATAAACAATGAAATCCTGCAGAAGATAAGTTCTTCTGGTGTAGGAGTTGCAGAAGAGTGCTTGTTTGGGCTGTTTTTGACTCCCTTCTTTTTCAGGTTCACAAAAGGAAACTTGTACGTTACTTTGCTTGCGGTCATGTCGATTTTCATGCTATATCACATTTACGTGTACGGCGTTGACTTGCAAGCTTTGATGATAGTTACTGGGGGACGGGGCATACTCAGCTTAAGTGTGATTATGACCCGCCGAGTAACAAGCGCAACTCTAGCTCATGCGGGGGTCAACTTTCTGGTCGCATAAGCAAATGAAAGTATCAAGTTTTGGTCGTAAAATCTTTTCTGTCCTCTTGATGTTGGCACTGGTTATCAGCGTAGCATCAGTTTTTGTTCCACAGGTCAAATTTGCTTACGCAACCGAGATTTTCAGTGACGGTTTTGAGAGTGGAGACTTAAGTGCATGGAGTGGCAACACCACATCTGGCGGTGGGAGTATAGACGCATCCTCTACTTACGCAAAAAATGGCACCTACAGCGCAAAAGCAACAGAAATTAATGACGCTGGCGACAAGGCTTGGGCATATACAGCAGTTACAGGTGCAACAGCTTATTATGGTTGCGGGTGGGTTTACCTTGATAGTTTAACAGGTCAAACTTATCATTCTGCTGGAATCGGGTTAGGAGGCGAGAGTGGACAGAATCTAATGTTCACTGTGACCAACGGTTCCAATTGGGGAATCAGATATTACGCTGACAGTTCATGGCAAAATAGTTGGAGTTCAATAACTGTTTCTGCTGACACTTGGTATTGGGTTGTTGTTTACTTCTATACCCACTCACTCGATGGAGAATTAAAGCTTTGGATTGATGATGTTTCAGCCGTTAATGTGACTGAAGTTGACAATAACGACAACGGAGATGTTCATCAACTCCAAGTGGGCGCGTTTTATGCTGATTATGGTTCACAACCTGACGTTTACATAGACGATGCGCAATTATCCGACACTTACGTTAGCGCACCTAGCGAAGAAGAGGAAAGCGGTTATGTAACCGTTTCGGATGGCAACTTCTATGTTGATGGAACCAGATTAAATCTTGTTGGAGGAACCGTTTATTCCAATACAACTCACGCTAATGGTGGTCCCGCCACAGGTGACGCTGCGACTACACGAATTTTGACTGTTGAAATGATGGATGCTATGGTTCGTGCGGGAGTGAACTACGTTAGATTATGGACAGACTTCACTTCTGTTATGAACACTTATGGAACCATGACAGAAGGTTATCTGGATACCCTAGACAATTTTGTTGGCAACCTGTCTGAACGCAAAGTATATTTTACAATCTGCTTAAGTTTAGCGACTTGGAACAATTTTCCAAATTGGCTTGCTGACGGAGTTGAAGAACATTATGGACAGTGGATTTACCAGTGGAACGAAACCGTCATGCAAGCCTACGAAACAGCATGGGGAAACCTGTCTCAGAGATACGCTGATGAACCCTACTTTCTTGGTTATATTCCGTTCTATGAAGGTTACTGGAACATTTATGCTATGGACTATATGACGGGAAGCGACTGGGCTACAGGCAACATGACAATCATGTGGAACAAGTGGCTAAAAGCAGAATATGGAACTATTGAGGTTTTGAATGCGACTTGGGACACAAACACTTGGAGTCAGCTAAACGGAAGCGAAACCGCTTTTTTGGATAGCTGGGGAGACAGCCAAACGGGAGCCTATATTATGATGCCTCACGAAATAAGCGACAGGACAGATTACACTATAGAAACTGACGCAAGGATGCCTGACTTTTATCATGGCTTTCTAAATGAGTGGGTTAGAAACTGGACAAGGAGAATATGTAACGCAATAGAAGCTCAAGACACTAACCATCTTATTCTCGCAGGTGCTCCAAGCTATCCGAATTGGCTGGGAGCCTATGCTTATTATCCCATGATTGGCGGAGGCTATACACCACAAGAAGATTATACCGATGCCTATGGTGGCGGAAGTTATGTTCGTGACCGAGATGAAGCTAATTTTAGGGCTTGGCTTTCACTTGCGGGACATCAGCTAGAAATTTCAAGAGGAATAGGCAACTCATCAGCGTTTCCATCTGCAACGCAGGAAACAGGTGGACCCGCATTAGCGGGAGGCGTTTTAGGTTCGCCTTATGCGTGGCTAGACAACTCTTTGAGTGAACACTACTTTTTGGGGATTGATGGAATAAGCTTTTTTGCGTGGAATCTAGAAGCTGGGTCCACCAGTGGTCATGGTTTCTTTAACAGCAGTTCAATGTGGCTTTGGGATAGAGCAATGTTCATAACTTACTGGGCTGACGCTTACAAAAACATGGTTACTAACAGAAGCTCATCAGACGCTTTGATTATCGGATATTCACAATATGCAGGCAATAATTGGCTCAAGGAACTGCTAAGTTATCACGGCTTAACCTACGATGAAACTAGCCCAGTCATAGGGCAGTTCTCTCCGGAAACAATCACCAATGGAGAATGGAAAACAATTTTCATACTTCTTGGTGGACCAGTAACAAACCAAGACTATGTAGGGGTTTCCAACGAAACACTTTACTATGCAAAGCAGTGGGCACAAGCTGAGAGTGGGCGTTCTGTATGTATTTTGTCTAATCCTTGGAACAACGAAAAGGGCATTCATGGAGAATATTTGGATTATACTGAAATCGGATATGACACATGGATTTACAAAGGTGGAAGCTCTATAGACTGGAGCCATCCCAGTGCCAACATCACAGCCAATGCAACCTTCGCTGATTTAACAGTTGGCGACTCGATTACTCTTGAGAATCAACCAGAATATTTGGGAGGTTTTCTATCCTCTAATCTTGCTGATGATGCAACTGTTCTTTTAAATGTCACTAGCTCAGGAGATGAAGATTACTACTTTGCAAGAAGTAGCGATGGAAAGGGGTATGCTTGGGCACATTACGGATGGAGAGAAATCAAAAGCGGTGATGATTGGATTCATCAGCTTAATTATCCTCTGCCTGAATGTTGGGTAAACGTAACCTACGCGATTTTCAGCGAACTTGGATTAGAGCCAATAAACAAAACGTACAATGTAGTTCCCGCAGACAACACATTATCAGGGTATGCTAGTTTAGCTTCAAGAGACAACAGCGTGTCTTGGAGTTATCTCAACTTAACTCAGGGCATAGACAGCGAATCCGATTACGCCGTTTATGAGCTGAACTGCCACAACAACGTCACTCTTCTCTCTGTTCCCGAATATTTGGGAACCTTTGAGGGTTCGGTAATAAGCACAAGCTGGAACCTGACTGGATTCAAGCCCTACCAGACAAGGCTGCTACGTTTCATTGGCAACTCAACCATGGATTATGTTTTATTGAAGAACGGGACGATTGATGATAGTGAGTGGTTTACTGCAAACTCGACACTAAGAGTTGTTACAAGAGGAGTGGCAGGCGATTCGGCTGAGCTAACGGTGTTCTGCTCAAATATGACCGATGCACACAAGATAAAGTTCAGCAACGGCACAACTGTAAACGCTTCAGACTACTACTCGTATGAAACCAAATTAATCACAATTCCATTCACATACAGTTCTGATGTTACGATAAGCGTCTACGATGAAGGTGGGGGGTCACCAGTGACTTACTATCTGACAATAGAATCTGCGACGGGCGGAAGCTGCAACCTTACTGTAGGCGAACATTCCTATCTCCAAGGGACAACGGTTTATGTTAAAGCAATTCCAGATACGGGATACAGCTTCGCCAACTGGACCTTAGATGGAGGCGATGGAGGCTCAGACAACCCAACATCAGTGTCCATGACCGCCAACCACACTTTAACGCCAGCTTTTACCCAAAACGAATACACCCTTACATTGCAAGCTAGAGATGCTGATTCAACTAACTTGCCTAGAGCAGTAACATTCACCGTCACCTTCCCCAACAGCACAGAAACAGACTTTGCCAGCGACACTTCTGGACTGAAAACCCTAACTGTCTTTTATGGTTCTCACAACGTAACCGTCCAATGGGGAACTCATGTTGTCGGTTCAGGCTCTACCACCGTAACATCTGACACTACATATAACATAGACACCAAAATCCAGAGACTAGACGCAGACAGCAACTATGCCCTCATAAGCCTGAACAACACCGACCTAACAACTCCTGTTCTATCTGGAGAAGCTGACATATTCCTAGATGACGTTTCTGCAAGTGGAAGCCTAGAAATCAAGTATGACCATGCAAACTGGAGGGCAACCGATGAGCCTGACCGCTTCGAGGCTGGGGCAAGCCAGTACAGTCAAGGGGACGGAACTTGGAGCTGGGCAGACTCAATCTTCACCTTCACTCACACCTATGATGTAGTACAGGATGTAACATTGAGCTTCGTTGAACAAGACGGAGGAGGTGGCGGGGGAGGAGGCGGTGGAGGATATGTGCCACCCTATACGCCCCCCTCAGAAGGGGAGGAACCTGAAGTATGGCAAGCAGTCCCCTTTGCGATTCCCGAACCAATAAAAATCCTAGATTATGACAAGCTGATTTTAGTTGCAATCTTGGTTTTTGTTGTTGTTGGCGGTTATGTAGTCTATCGCCGTATGAGCAAGAAGTCAACCAAGCAGAAGTATCAGGCTTTGATTAATGTTAAACCGAAAAAGAGGAAAAAATGATGAAGCGGTTAGTACCATTCATAATTATACTTCTGTTTGTTCCGCTTCTTACGTTAGATTTTACAGTGAAAGCTCAAGAAGAGTGGACTGTTATTGAGAGAGGACGAAATTTTATCCGTAGACAGAATGTTGCTAATCCCAGTCTTTTTAGTTGGGAATCGGCTCCTATGTGGATTCTGGATGATGCAACAGGTGAATTTGTTCCTTACATATATGAAGAAACCGCCAGCTATTACCAAGTTCAAAGCGGTCTTATAGGAGCAAGAATCTACAAATCTGGTTACGCTGAGTTCTACTCGCCAGATATGAGTGAAGTTAGACTTTA
>Ga0315533_1000902_pt1 | contig 24020 bp, 22 predicted proteins | sample SalMarSW160130MG_FD_203081 | JGI IMG/M metagenome (GOLD analysis project Ga0315533, IMG submission 203081) | Salt marsh sediment microbial communities from the Plum Island Ecosystem LTER, Massachusetts, United States - Salt Marsh Sediment SW1601-30 ... | reverse complement strand
TCGGCGATGGGGTACTCCTTCGCTCCGTCCTTGCTATAGACGTGGACCTTCGCATCCACGGCCATGAGGGGCGTCGCCATGTCGGCGCTGGGGCTGGCGTTGCAGATGTTGCCTCCGATGGTACCCATGTTCCTGATCTGGACAGAGCCCACGCTCCTCGCGGCCTCGCTGAGGAGGGGAAACTTCTCATTGATCAGGGGTGAGAGCTCGATGGCCCGCAGTTTCGCTAGGGCACCAATGTGGATTCCCTCGGGGGTCTCCTTGATGCAGGCGAGCTCGGGTATCCCCTTGATGTTAACTACGTGCTTAGGCTCGGCCTTCCTCTGCTTCATGTGTGGGATGAGATCGGTGCCACCGGCGAGTACGTGTGCGTCCTCCCCGTACTGCTCCAGGATCTCAACGGCCTCGTCGAGGCTCTTAGGGGCGTGGTACTCGAACTCGATGGGCAGTATGTGGGTGTTTACCTTGTTGACGTACATCCTCTAACCCTCCTTCTCCTTGAGCGCCTCAAGTATCCTTATGGGCGTAATGGGGAGCTGGAAGAACCTGACCCCCAAGGCGCTCTGGATGGCGTTCGCGATGGCTCCGGCGACCGGGTTGAGGGCGCCCTCGCCGATGCCCTTGGCCCCGAAGGGACCCGTGGGCTCATACGTGTCGGCGAAGAACACCGTCAGGTCCTCCAAGTCTAGGAGGTCGCAGGTCGTCGGGACCTTGTAGTTGGCGACCGAGCCCCCGTTCATGAGGTCCCCGCTCTCGGAGTCGTAAGGCGTGTCCTCGAGCACGGTCATGCCCCAGCCCTGGGCGAAGCCCCCATGCACCTGGCCTGCGGCCAGCAGCGGGTTGATTACGGTGCCGATGTCTGCCCCGGCGACGACTCTGAGGAGCTTCACCTTCCCCGTCCAGGTGTCCACCTCAACCTTGACGAAGTAACCCGTGAAGTGGGGTGGACAGCTGGGCTGCCTGTAGCTCTCAAGGGCCGCCACGGTGCCCCAGTTCTTGTGCCTGGCGGTTTCGGCGATCTCCCTGTAGGTGACTTCCCTGCCCTCGATGCCCTCGGCGTAGACGTATGTGTCCCCGCTCTCCTCGTCGTAGCGTATTCTCACGGCGTGGGGGTAGGCGTCAAGGATCCTTCCTGCGAACTCCCTGATACCCTCCTTAACCTTCCCGGCGACCTTGAGGGCAGCTCCTCCGCCGCTGTATACCCCCCTGGAGGCGTGGGTGCAGACATCGTAGATGGTGGTGCCCGTGTCCGCACGGATGATGTTTACTTTTTCCGGCGGGACGCAGAGCTCCTCGGCGATGATCTTGGCGTGGGCGTCCTGAGTCCCGCAGCCGTGGTCCATGAGCGCGGAGACGTAGTCGAAGGTTCCGTCCTCGTTCATCTTGAGCATGGCACCGCCGAAGTCGATGATGCTGCTGGGCACCGGCGCCCCGGCGCTGCTGGTGTGGAAGCCTCTTCCGACTCCCCAACCCTTCCTGTACCTGCCTGTCTGCTCCTCTGGCTTTAGCCTGTTGTACCAGTCCACCATCTCGGCACCTTTGGTGAGGATCTCCTCGACGCCACAGCTTCGGATGATGGACTTCACTGTGGGTCCCTGACCCCAGAAGAGCTCTCCTTCGCCGATGAAGTTCTTCAGTCTAAAGTCGAGGGGGTCAACACCGATCATACCAGCAAGCTCGTCCATCATGGTCTCCACGACCCAAGTCGTCTGGGGGTTACCGTAGCCCCTGAAGGCGCAGCAGGGCACCTTGTTGGTGTACACGGCTTTACCGACGTACTCTTTATACGGAAGCCTATAGAGGCTCACCCACCAGCCGACGACACATCCCAGCAGGGGGTAGGCCTGTATCTGGTGAGCGCCGATGTCCAAGTAAGCCTCCATCTGGCCTCCTGCCAAGGTGCCGTCCTTGAAGGCTCCCAGTTTTAACTTGAAAATGATCTGATACGCGCAGTGGTCCCTGATATCCTCCTCCCTAGTGTAGCAGAGCTTGACGGGGCGCCGGCTCTTAAGCGCTAGACCCACGGCGACGGTTACCGGGGGGTTGACGTGGATGCTGGAGCCGAAGCTCCCGCCTAGGGCGACCTTGTAGACCCGTATCTTGCCCATGGGTATGCCGTAGATATCGTGGATGAGGAGCCTAGTGTTGTGTATCGTCTGGGTTGTGCTCCAGATGCTCACCCCGCCGTCGGGCTCGGGCCTCACAAGCACCGACTTGGTCTCAAGCTGGTTGTGATACCGGCGGTTTGTGCGGTATGTCCTCTCGATGACGTAGTCAGCGGCCTCAAGGCTTGCAGGGTCTCCCTCGGTGATCTCAAGCTGGCAGCCGATGTTGTTCTTCACGTCGATGAGGTCGTCCTCCAGATAGATCTGCTCGTGGATCAGGTCGGCACCCAGCTTCATCGAGTCAAAGGCGTCAAAGGATGCACCAAGGACCTCGTAGTCGACCTCGATGGACTCCAGGGCCCTCTGGGCCTCCTCCTCGGACTCCGCGGCGACGGCGCCGATCGGCTCCCCGACGTAGTGCCCCTTCTCCGCTAGGACCTTCCAGTCCTTATACGTAGACGAGGGGACGCTTACAAGCCTGGGGCAGTACTTGACGTCAGGTATCTCGCCCGGTGTGAGTGTGACGGCCCCCATCGCCTCGGCCTTCGACACGTCCATAGACTTGACCTTCGCGTGGGCATAGGGGCTCTTCAGGATCCGTCCGTACAGCATGTTGGGGAACGAGACATCCGAAGCGAAGACCTCGCGTCCGGTGACCTTCGCAACCCCGTCTTGCCTCGGGATGTCCCTCCCTAAGACCCTGAACGCAGGTTTACTTGACATTGGTGAATAGAGGGACGGCGACGGGTTAAAAAATTAGTCCCGGCTATCCTTCGAGGGGCGTGAGGGTGTAGTTCACCTCCCGCACACCCTTCACCGTCTTGGACCTGGCTACGAAGTTCATAACTATCTCCGAGTCGCCCTTCACCAGGAATATCTCGATGCAGAGCCCCTCCTCTATGTGTAGGTGCATGTTCCCGAAGATGATGTTATCGAACCCGTTCCTGAGGTCGAGTATGCCCAGATGGCTGCTGGCGCTCTCCGTCTCGGATATGATGGTCACCGTGGACATCACCTGCCCCCTCTGCCGGCTCTGGAGCGAGAACTGGCTGAGGCTGTCCCTCACGGCGAGCCTCAGCGCCTCGGACCTGCTTGAGAACCCCAACTTCTCCACGAACCCGTCCAGCCTCTCCAGAAGCTCCGGCGTCAGACTCACGCTGATAACGGTCATAGTTTAATAAAAAACCTGCATATTATTAATAATTTCTAATAAAAAACAGCCAATTTATAGCATTAACTTAATAAACCCTCCGTCAGCGGAAAGAAGGAAGCCGGCTGATAAGATGCCAGAAAACAGCCACGACGAAGAACACGCCTGCACCTCCTGCGGCCATGATCACCGCAGTCATGATGAAACTCCGAGCGAGGCGTGTGTATCATGCGACACCGGGCCGGAGCCGGCCTGCACAACTTGTGAGCGGAGCCGGGAGTCGTCGCACGGTCACTTACACGAGAAAAGGGGGTGGATCACCCTCATCGCGGCAGGCGCAGCCATTGCCCTAGGCATCATACTCGAGTCCCTCGGAGCATACCCTGAGGCATCTCAGAGCCTTCTGGTAGCAGCCATGGCAGTCACGGGCTACCCCCTGGCCGAGAGAGGATTCAGGAGCCTGCTGAAAGGCAACATAGGCATCAACCTCCTCGTGACGATCGCAGCAGTAGGGGCGACCGTTATCGGCCTATACCAAGAAGGCGCGTTGGTGGTGTTCCTGTTCAGCATATCCCTGAGGCTTGAGGTCATCGCAACCGACAGGGCGCGGCACGCCATCGAGGCGCTGATGGAGCTCAGGCCCGAGATCGCCACCATAAAGCGAGGAGACGAAGAAGTCAACGTGCCCGTGGGGAATGTTATACCCGGCGAGGTCTTCATAGTTCGGCCAGGGGATAGGATGCCCCTCGACGGGAGAGTCGTGGACGGCGAGACGACAGTCGATCAAGCGGCCATAACAGGTGAGTCCATCCCGGTAGAGAAGAGGGTGAACGACGACGTCTACGCCGGCACCATCAACCTTGACGGCGTCCTCGCGGTGCAGACGACCCGTGCCTCGTCGGAGACCATGCTGGCGAGCATCCTCCGAATGGTTCAGGAGGCCGAGGAACGGAGGAGCCCGACAGAGACCATCGTGAACAGGTTCGCCAAATACTACACGCCCATCATCATCGTGCTGGCGGTAATGGTCGCCGCTGTTCCGCCTCTATTCTTCGACCGGCCCCTGATCCCGTCGATCTACAACAGCCTAGTGCTGCTGGTCATCGGTTGTCCCTGCGCCTTAACTATAGCGACACCCGTAGCTATGGTCTCCGCCATCACCAGCGCGAGCCGCAACGGCGTCCTCGTGAAGGGCAGCACATACATCGAGGAGGTGGACAAGGCCAGCGTATTCACCTTCGACAAGACAGGCACCCTCACACGGGGCAGGCTCGTGGTTACGGACGTAGTACCCTACAACGTGTCGAGGGAGACACTGCTGAGCGTAGCGGCGACGCTGGAGGCCAACTCCAAACACCCCATAGCGTCGGCGATAACCGAGGCGGCCCTGACCGAGGGGGCCACCCTGCTTGAGGCATCCGAGTTCAAGTCCCAGACGGGGAAAGGCGTCGAGGCAATGATCGAGGGCTCGCTCTACCAGATCGGCAGCCAGAGACTGTTCTCCGAGAACGGGTTGATGTATCCCGACGAGGCTCTCACGGAGCTTGAAAACCAAGGCAAAACCACAGTGATGGTTGCTAAGGAAAGCGACGTCATCGGCCTCATAAGCCTGATGGACGAGGGACGTGAGGGAGCCCGGGACACCATACAGAGCTTGAAGGCGAGGGGCATGAGGGTGGAGATGCTCACGGGCGACAACGAGAACACAGCCAGAGCCATCGCAAAGCAGCTGGGCTTCAACGGCTACCACGCCGGGCTCCTGCCAGACGAGAAAGTAGAGGTAGTCGAAGAGCTGAAGAAGTGGGGCAAGGTCGTGATGATCGGCGACGGCGTGAACGACGCCCCCGCGCTGGCGGCCGCGGACATCGGCATAGCGATGGGCGGCCTAGGCAGCGACATCGCCCTCGAGACCGCGGATATAGTGCTTCTGGAGGACGACCTCAGCAGGATAACCTACCTTATCCGCCTCGCCGAGACCACGGTGGCCCGGGTCAAGGAGAACATAGCGTTATCGGTTCTGGTGAAGCTGGCCATCGTGATAATGGGCGCCCTGGGATCCATAACGCTGTGGATGGCGGTGATACTGGGGGACGTCGGGTTGACGCTTCTAGTGATCGTCAACAGCATCCGGATCAGCAGAATCAAGCCGGCTGGCATCAGGAAAGAATAAATCTCATCAGCCTCGCTATTTCAACGCAGGCCGACCACCATGGACGACGAGCTAGAACGCCTCAAACAGAAGAGACTCGATGAGCTACGGCGCAAGATGCTCCTAAACCAGCTCAAAGAAAAAGAGCCTGAGTCGGAGCCCGAGCCAGCTAAGGAGCCTACTAACGAGGAGATGCTGGGGAAATACTTCAGGAACAGGGCCTGGGAGGTCTGGAACGCCGCCAAGTACCAGTACCCACAGGTCATGCCAAAGATAGAGGTCATGCTGGTGGACGCCATAAAGCAGGGCAAGATCAAGGACTACATCGACGGCGCCAACCTCATGGGGTTCTTCAGGCAGGTAGGCATACCCGTGCGCCTGGACACCAAGATCAGGGTCTCCGAGCACGGCGAGCTAAAGACCCTCGAGCAGAAGATAAAAGAGGACAGGTAGCCCTCAGAGCACTATCACGGACGACGCCTTGAAGGAGATGAACACTCTTCTGCTCACGTTGAGGCCCATTTCCTTGAACGATCGGTTCGTCACCTGAACCGTGAACGTCTCCCCCACGTCCACCCTCAGCAGTACTAGGTTGTTAAGCGACTCCACCCCGACGACCGTGCCCTCGAACTGGTTCCTAGCACTCGTCTCTATCCTTCCCAGCGAGACGATTATGTCCTCGGGCTTCACGTGGATGGTGGCTCTCCCCGTCCGGTCAACGGCGGCTCTCACTACCACGTTCCCCACATCTATCTGAGCCACGCCTTCAACGACGCGGCTCACGCCCGTGAACAAGTTCTCCGACAGCCTCGTGATGGAGACCAGCTCGCTGGGGGCTCCCTCCTCCGCCACCCGGCCCCGCTCTATGAACACAGTCCTGTCGGTCAGCCTCTTTATCATATCGAGGTCGTGCGTAGACACGACCACAGTCCGCCCCTGTTTCTCCTCCTCTATTATGGCCGAGATGACCTTGGTGTTAGCCGCGTCGAGGTTCGACGTAGGCTCATCAACCAACAGGACCTCCGGGTCGAGGACCAGGGCTCGGGCCAATGCGACCCGCTGCTGCTCGCCACCCGAAAGCCTCCTCGCCGGCCTATCCTCGTAGCCGCCGAGCCTAACCCGGTCGAGGGCATCGGCCACAAGCTCCCTCACCTCGTCCTCAGGAGTCTTTCTGAGCCTGAGCCCATATGCGATGTTCGTGAACACGTCGCCCCTCAGAAACAACGGGGTCTGGAAGATCATTGTGGCACATCTTCTAAGGGAAAAACGGGTGGCATCATCTAACCTGCTTCCCCTGAAGGCTACAGAGCCATTGGTGGGCTCCTCCAGCCCAGAGAGGATGCGCAGCAGAGTGGTCTTGCCTGCGCCGCTCTGCCCGACGACGCCCAAGGTTTCCCCCTCCTCTATAACAAAGCTAACGTTGTCGAGCGCCTTAACATCCCCGTAAGACTTGGATAACTTGTCTAGATCGTAGATAGGGATCACGTTGTACCCTCCCTTAACAAGCTTATGACGTAGTTCAGGCCAAGGACGACGAGGAGCAGTATGAAGCTGAGGGCGAAGCTCAGCCCAAGCTCTCCCTTGGAGGTCTCAAGCGCGATGGTCGTCGTCAGCACCCTCGTGACACCGCTGATGTTCGCTCCCAACATCGTGGCGATTCCCAGCTCCGCGAAGGCCCTGTTGAAGCTGGACACCAGCGCCAGGCTGACGCCGCTGAACGCCTCCCTTACGATGGCTAGGGACGTGTCCGTCTCCGAGGCTCCGAGGGTACGGACAAGGTCCCGCAGCTCCTCGTCCTTGCTCTCGATGGCGCTCACCACGAAGCTCACCATTATCGGCAGTATGAGCGCCGCCTGCCCCATCGCTATCCCGGGAACCGTGTAGAGGAGCTGGAGCCCTCCCAGTGGGCCGCTCCTCGAGAACAGGGTGAAGAGGAGCAGACCCAGCGTGACCGTGGGCACCCCCACCATCGCGTTGAAGAAGAACCTCAGCGTCCGTCTACCGGGGAACTCCCGCATCGCTATGAACACGCTCAGGGGAAGCCCCACGGCGGTCGCTAGGATGGTTGCGTAGCTGGCGGTCTGGAGGCTCCTGAGAGTTATCTCAAGGACGACCCGATCACCAGAAACGATTAGCCTGAAGGCTTCTCCTATCCCCTCGACTATCGGTCCCCAGCTCATAGTGCATCCATCATGGGGTGAGTGATTTAATTGTTAACGGTATAGGCCCGCGGCTTCCTTCCTATACTGGGTCGGGCATTCGCTGCCGTCTATGTACGCATATTCCTCGACCCAGCCCGCTATCACGGAGTCGGGGTCCTCTAGCTCTGGCAGCCAGGGCTTGAAGAGGGTCGACCCGAACTCGTCTTCTCCGTAGGTCACCAGCATGGTCTGGACCTCGTCGGTGAGCAGGAACCTGAGGAACTCCATCGATCCCTCGAACATGCCCCGCGGGTTCGTGTCTGGGTCGCAGACTATTACGCTGTACACGTTCAGCGTGTCCTTGCCCGAGTCCACGGCCTTCACCAGCTCAATGTTGCCGTTCTTGTAGTTCTTCAGGTAGGTGGCGACATCCGTGAGGGTGTAGGCCTCCTTCTCGTTGGCCAGCTGCAGCGTGGCGGTCATGCCCGCCCCCGCCTCTATGTACCAGGTGCCGGAGTCCTCCATGGTCTCTGTCTTGATCTCGTCGAGGACGAGGCTCGTAGCCGCCCATAGGGCCTTCTCCTTCGAGTGGGTGCCTGAGTTGTCGCCCCTAGACACCCAGAGGGCGTTACCCGCCAGCCCCTCCTCCCTGATCTTGAGCAGCGCACCGATGGGGTCCATTCCGGTTATCCCCGCAGGGTCAGCCTCCGGCCCCACGATGATGAAGAAGTTGTACGCGAATATCTTCCGGTTCACGCCGGACCCGGACTCCAGGAACCCCCGCTCCTGGCTGGGGCTGTGGACCAGGATCATGTCGGCGTCGCCGCGCTTCGCGGTCTCTATGGCTAGCCCCGTGCCCTGGGAGATGAAGCTCACGTTGTACTCGGGATGGGTCTTCTCGAACATAGTCTTCAACTCGTCTAGGAGCCCTGTCTCGTACAGGCTGGTGGTGGAGGAGACTATAAGACTCGCCTTAGTCTGGGGTCTGGACATGTTCCAGTAGAGGCCCCCTGCTATCACTGTGATTAGGAGGAACGCTGCTATGAGCGCGTTCCTGTTGACTTTGAATCCTCCAATGTTGGACATGCCTAACAGATATTCGATGTGTTTATTTATGCATATCGTTTACTCGATATGATCGGCCATGCATAACAGTTTTCAGCAACCACGTATGATGAGATAGAGGCGAACAAACGCTTGAACCAGAACCTCGTCGACTCCTACGGCAGACCCATCAACAGTCTGAGGATCAGCCTCACCCAGCGCTGCAACTTCAACTGCTTCTTCTGCCACCAGGAGGGAGAGCACAGCCCGGGCGAGGAACTCACGGTGGACGAAATCGAGGTCGTCGTAAGCGTCGCCGCCGAGCTCGGGATCACCAAGGTGAAGCTCACGGGCGGGGAGCCCCTGCTCAGGGACGACATAGTCGAGATAGTGCGACGCATAGCTCCGTACGTTGAGGAGGTCTCCATGACCACCAACGCCAGCCTCCTAGAAGAGAAGGCGTGCAGCCTCAAGGAGGCCGGGCTCAGACGAGTGAACGTCAGCTTCCACACCCTCAACCCAGACGGCTTCAAGGAGATAACGGGGTGCTCGGACGAAGACCTCGTCAGGAGGGGGGTCGAGGCGGCCCTACGCTGCGGCCTCCACCCCGTGAAGCTCAACATGGTAGTCATGAAGGGTTTGAACGCCGACGAGATACCCGAGATGATCAGGTTCAGTAGAGAGACGGGCACAGTGCTGCAGCTCATCGAGTTCCAGGAGCTGGAGAACGGGGTAGAGTACTACGAAAAATACCACTACGACCTCAAACAAGTCGAGGCCGAGCTGGAGAGGGAGGCCGTCAGAGTGGTGGAGAGGGAGCTCCACAGGCGCAGGGTCTACCACCTCGGGGACGGCGCCCAGGTGGAGGTGGTGCGCCCCATGCACAACAGCAGGTTCTGCGCCTACTGCACAAGGCTTAGGCTGACGAGCGACGGACGCCTCAAGCCATGCCTCATGAGGGACGACAACCTCGTGCCCTTCGCCGAGCTTGTGAGGGCGGGGGAGCCGAGGGAGAGGCTCGTCGAGGCGTTCAGGGATGCGGTGGCCCGCAGGGAGCCTTACTGGAGGGATTGATGGGTGAGGGTCCGGGTTAAGTACTTCGCCAGCTTCAGGGACATGACGGAGAAGACGGAGGAGTCGCTGGAGGTTCCTGAAGGGATTACAGTAGAGGGGCTCAGGGAGCACATCAAGGGGCTATACGTGAAGATGGCGAGGAGGGAGCAGGTGCTGGTCGCTGTAAACGGCGTCTTCGTGCCCCTGGAGACGGTGGTAAGGGAGGGGGCCGACGTGGCGTTCTTCCCCCCGGTGAGCGGTGGTTGAGATGATAAGGGTGCAGAGAGAGGACGTGGACATAGACGCGGTTCTAGAAGCCGTGAAGAGCATGAAGAGTGGCTGCGTCGTCAGCTTCTTGGGCACTGTGCGGGACGTCTCGGAGGGGCGGGGTGTCCAGAGGATGAGCATCGAGGTGTACGAGGAGATGGCTGTCAAGCAGCTGTCCATTATCAGGGACGAGGCGCTGGAACTTTTCGGCGTCCACGAGGTCGCGGTGGTGCACAGGTACGGCAACCTGGAGGTGGGGGACAACATAGTCTACATAGGCGTCTCGGCGGGCCACAGGGAGGAGGCGTTCCAGGCCTGCAGGTACGTCATCGACGAGCTGAAGGAGAGGGTGCCGCTGTGGAAGAAGGAATACACCGCAGACGAAGAGGTTTGGGTGGAGGGAGACAGACGTGAGTGAGAGGGACCCGGTGCATATGGTCGACGTCTCCGGGAAGGATGTGGTTCACAGGGTGGCGACGGCCACCGGCAGGATACATCTGCGAAGAGAAACAGTCGACGCCATTAAGGAGGGCAGGATCAGGAAGGGCGACCCGTTGACGGTGGCCGAGATAGCGTCCATCCAGGCGGTGAAGAAGACGCCGGACCTCATACCGCTTTGCCACAACGTGCCCATCGGCTCCGTGGATACTTCGTTCAGGCTCGGCGAGTCCTACATCGAGGCGAAATGCAGGGTTTCGGCCATCTACAGGACAGGCGTAGAGATGGAGGCCCTGACAGGCGTCACCGTGGCGCTGCTCAACATCTGGGACATGGTTAAATACCTTGAGAAGGACTCGGACGGACAGTACCCCGACGCGAGGATCACAGACGTAAAGGTGACGGAGAAATGGAAGGAGAGATGACGAAGGACCATCCCCGAGACCAGGAAACCAATACCTTCTTCGCTCTCCTCGTGACCAGCGACACCCGAACCATAGAGACGGACGAGACGGGCCGAATGGCCAAGAGTCTGATCGAGGAGGCCGGACACAAGGTTAGACTCTACGATCTAGTCCCTAACGACGCCTCAAAGATCGGGGGCTGGATCAAGAAGTCCCTCGACAGCAGTGACGTGAGGGTGATAGTCACCAGCGGAGGAACCGGGGTAGGGGCGAAGGACAAGACCGTCGACACGGTAAGCAGGCTCTTCGAGAAGACCCTGCCAGGCTTCGGGGAGCACATGAGGAGGCTCAGCTACGAGGAGGTGGGGCTGCCCGGCGTCTGGAGCCGATCAACGGCAGGGGTAGCCGGTGGCAAGCTCATCTTCTGTCTCCCCGGCTCGAAGGGGGCCGTGCGCACGGCGCTCGAGAAGATCATTCTGCCCGGTATAGGACACATGCTATGGGAGCTGGATCGAGTTTGACGATGAAGCCGTTCACAGAGCTCACCGACAGAGAAACCGCTGTCAAGCTTATCATGGAAAACGTTAATCCCATCAACCGTGTTGAGACGGTCCTCCTCGACGAGGCCGCGGGCCGGGTGTTAGCCGCCGACGTCGTAGCGGGGTTCGACGTGCCGCCCTTCGACAGGGCATCCATGGACGGTTACGCGGTGAAGGCGCTGGATACGTCTGGAGCTAAAAGGGATACACCCGTCCGCCTCAAGCTCATAGGTGTTCAGCACACAGGCGAACTGTTTGAAGATGAGGTGAGGGGCGGTGAGGCCTTGGAGATAGCCACTGGTTGCCCCATGCCTCAGGGCGGCGACGCCGTGGTTATGGTCGAGGACACCGCCCTTGAGGGGGACGTGGTCGTTGTCTACAAGGAGCTTGTGGCGGGGAGGAATATGGCACCCGCCGGCGAGGACATGAAGAGGGGCGACCATGTGCTGAGCAGGGGGGATGTACTTACCCCTGGGATGGTCGGGGCTCTGGCGGCTCTCGGCTACGCTGAAGCCGAGGTATACGAGAGGCCGAGGATGGCCATATACTCGTCGGGGCCCGAGATAGTTCCACAGGGGACGCCGCTGAGACCGGGGCAGATATACGACGTGAACAGCTACACTCTAGCGGCGGTCATCGAATCGAACGGAGGAGTCCCCGTGAAGAGGGGCATCATGCTCGACGACGTGGAGTCCATCGAGGCCGCGATCATGGACGCGGCGGAGCACGACATGGGAGTGTTCAGCGGCGGAAGCAGCGTGGGGGCGAAGGATCTCTTCGGCGAGGTAATGGAGAGGCTCGGCGACGTCTTCTTCCACGGCGTCAGGGTTAAGCCGGGTAAGCCCACTCTCTTCGGAACCGTTGAAGGCACCCCCGTATTCGGGATGCCCGGCTACCCGACCAGCTGCCTCAACAACAGCTACGTGTTCCTGGCACCCGCGGTTCGCCTTATGGCGCGGCTCCCCCCCAGGGAGGCCCGTGTGCTGAGGCTGCCGATGGGTCACAGGATGGAGTCGAGGTCCGACCGTGAGCAGTTCATCACCGTGAAGGTGGAGGAAGGGAAAGCGTATAAGGTCTATAAGCAGAGCGGCGACATCACCAGCATGACCCACGCCGACGGGTACATCGTCTTACCTGTGGGCATCAGTGTGGTCGAGGAGGGTGAGATGGTAGCCGTCACTCTCCTCTACTAGGCTTCTCGACCGTGTTCACCAGCCTTAAAGCCTCACGGGTTTGATGGGTATCAGAGGATTGTTCGATGGATTTCGAGTTGGGGGAAGAGTACGCCCTGAAGCTGGACGAGGCTGACCCGCTGGCCGGGTACAAGGAGAGGTTCTACGGGTTGCCTGATGGCATCTACATGGACGGCAACAGCCTCGGGTTGATGAGCTACGACGCCGAGAGCACGCTGCTGAGGGTCATGGACGAGTGGAAGAAGCTGGGGATCAAGGGCTGGAGTGGCGCCGAGGTGCCGTGGATAGGGTACGCCGAGAGGCTCGGCGAGCTTCAGGCGCCCCTCGTCGGCGCATACCCCGACGAGGTGGTGGTCACAGGCGGCACCACGGTGAACCTCCACGCACTCGTGGCCACCTTCTACAGGCCTGAGGGTGGGAGACGGAAGATCTTGGCCGACGAGCTGAACTTCCCCAGCGACCTGTACGCGTTGAGCGCCCAGATCAGGCTCAGAGGTGGAGACCCTGACGAGGATCTGGTTCTCGTGAAGAGCAGGGACGGCGTCCTCATCGAGGAGGACGACGTGGTCGACGCCATGGGCGATGAGGTGGCTTTGGCGCTTCTGCCCAGCGTCTACTACCGCAGCGGCCAGCTTCTGGACATGGGGAGACTCACGGAGGAGGCCCATGAGCGGGGGATATTGATCGGTTTCGACTGCAGCCACAGCGTCGGGGTGGTGCCGCACCACCTCAGCGAGTGGGGCGCCGACTTCGCCTTCTGGTGCAACTACAAGTACGTGAACGGGGGCCCTGGGAGCACGGGCAGCCTATACGTGAACCGCCGTCACTTCGGCTCGATGCCTGGGCTGGCGGGCTGGTTCGGCAACGACAGGGGCACCATGTTCGAGATGCGGACCGTGTTCGACCCGGCGCGGACGGCGGCGGCGTGGCAGATAGGAACCACGACTATGCTGAGCTCGGCGCCCATCGAGGGCAGCCTCCGCATGATGGCCGAGGCCGGCATCGGCAACATACGTGAGAAGAGCCTCCAGATCACGGGGTACCTGATGTATCTAATCGACGAGATGCTGGGCGGCGAGCCCTACAACTACGGTGTGGCTACGCCGCGGGAGCCCGAGAGGAGGGGCGGCCACGTCGGCGTCACCCACGAGGACGCGTGGAGGATCACCCAGGCGCTGATCGCCCGTGGCGTGGTCCCGGACTTCCGTCCGCCGAACATCATCAGGCTGGCGCCGATACCGTTGTACATAAGCTACCACGATGTCTGGACGGTGGCTAGGCACCTGAAGGCTGTCATCGACGGCGGGGAGCACGAGGCTTTCAGCGACGACAGGGGCACGGTCACGTAGCCTCTCTTTGTTTTAGGTTGCTTTATTGCCCCCATTAATAGGTCCACCGCCATGCACGGTCTTCGCTTTCGTCTGTGGAGCGATTGCTGAGGCGGCGACGTGCATCGACGACTTGGCATTTCCCTTATCGTTGGTTACTTACGATAAGCGTTTTTTCTGGTAACCGATATATGTGTTCTATGAGAGGTCTAGTAACCGGGAATAGGCGTTCATGAATCTGCGACTTTGGTTTTCCCTTATAATTGGTTACTTATTATAAGCGTTTTTTCCGTTAGCGATATATCGGTTAAACGTTAGAAACGGCTATTTACCGATATAAGCGCGTTTAGGCGGTTTTCTGACCCAGCCTTTTCACTTATTTTAGGCGTTTTCTGGGAATTTTAGTTAGTTTTTGCTATTGTTTCCTTTGGTTTGCGCCGGTTCTATTGAGGTATTCATAGTTACTTGGGACTATGTTTTTTCTCATTGGGGGGATGGGTTCCGGTGTGGAGATGGCTAGACTATACCCTCCTTCCGCAGGGACTCCACTTCTTTCTTGGTGAGCCCGAGGACCCCGGTGAGGACCTCCTCTGTGTGTTGGCCGAGGAGGGGCGCCGGCGCCGTGACGTCGCCCGTGGTCTCGCTGAACTTGATGGGGAAACCGGGCTCGGTTATCTCGCCGAGGGTCGGGTGGCTCACCTTTACGAACATGTCCCGTGCGACGGCCTGCTCGCAGCGCTGGGCCTCGTCGAGGTCCTGGACGGGGCCCACGGGGACGCCTGTCTCCGCGAGGATCTTCACCACCTCGTCGGTGGAGCGGCCGCTCACCCACTCCCGGATGACGCCCTCCGTGAGCTCCTCTACTCCGAGGAGCTCCCTGAACCAGTCGGTTATACGGCCCGCCGGGAGACTGAACATGACGTAGCCGTCGCTGGTCTCGTGGAGCCCGGAGACGCCCACGCGGCCAGCGCGGCCCGCCCTGAGGAAAGTCATGCCCGCGAGGTTCCAGAAGCTGAAGCTCTGCATCACGGCCATCATGCTGTCCATCTGGGCGACGTCGACGCGCTGCCCCCTCCCGGTCTTGCCGCGGTGGATTAGGGCGGCGAGGATCCCTATGAGGCAGGTGAAGCCTGGGATTGTGTCCGCGATGGCGTCGGGCGCCTGCAGCGGCGGCCCCTCTGGGTCTATGCCGTCCTTCATTATCCACATGTAGCCGCTGGTGGCCTGGGCGATGGGGTCGAAGCTCCTGCGGTCCACCCACGGCCCGGTGTGGCCGAAGCCGCTGATGCTCGCGTAGATGATGCCTGGGTTCAGCTCCCGCAGCACCTCCCAGCCGAGGCCCAGCCTGTCCATGGTTCCTGCGCTGAAGTTCTCCATGACGACGTCGGCCTTCTTCACCAGCTCCATGAACAGCTCCTTTCCTCTGGGGTGTTTGAGGTCGAGGGTGACTCCTTTCTTGCAGCGGTCGACGAACATGAAGTAGGGGCTCTGTCCCTTGATGAGGGGAGGGAACATGCGTGTCATCTCTCCCCACGTGGGCTCTATCTTTATGACCTCGGCCCCCATGGCTCCCATGAACATGGTGCATATGGGCCCCGCGTGGGCGTGGGTGAGATCCAGAACCCTGATTCCTTCGAGGGCGGTCATGGCTTTTACTCACTTGCGGTCATCTATATTGGTTGCTGGATCGGTAACCCAGGTCCCTGGCTGTTAAAAGCTAATGTAGACGACGTTTTTCGGCTTCGACTCTACAGGCTCAGTTTGAAGCTGGGAAGCCAAACCAGGAACAGGTAAAGAAGAGCCAGGCCTACACCGATCAGAGAGAACACCAGCGCCAGGCCTTCCCCCACTTTGCGCATGATACAATCTTTAGCCACGAGTAAATGAAGATATGTGCCTCCATCAATAAGACACACAGATATCTGCACGTTAACTGGCAAGTTTATATGGAAAAACGGAGGCCGAGCTGAACTGAAGTTAAATAAAAAGAATTATAGGGTCTACATCTCGCGTAGCCGCTTGATGCGCTCCTCGATGGGGGGATGCGTCGCGTAGAGCGCGTCCAGGGCGCTCCTGTTGGGGTCCGCGATGAAGAGGTGGCTCACAGCCTCGCTGACTTTCATGTCGCCGCGGTTGTGTTTACCGATCTTCTCCAAGGCGTCCGCCAGCCCGTCCGGGTAGCGTGTGAGCTCTGCTCCGGATGCGTCGGCCATGTACTCGCGGCGCCTGCTGACGGCCAGCTGAACGATCCGCGTCAATATGGGGGCGAAGATGGCGAGGACGAAGCCGACGGCCACGATTATGAGGCCTATGTTTCCTCTGTCCCTGTCGCGTCTACCCCGTCTCCCGCCCCACCAGTAGCTTCGGAGTATCATGTGGCTCAGTATGCCCACCAATCCGACGAGGACGGCTACGAGGGTCATGAACTGGATGTCCCTGTTACGTACGTGGCTGAGCTCGTGGGCTATGACTCCCTCCAGCTCCTGCCTGTCGAGGGCCCTCATGAGCCCCGACGTCACTGCCACCGAGGCGTGCTCCGGGTCCTTGCCGGTCGCGAACGCGTTGAGCTCGTCGCTGGGAACCACGTAGACCTTGGGCTTCGGGATGCCTGCGGCTATGGCCAACCCCTCCACCGTGTCATTGAGGTAGGTGTACTGGGGTCCCTCCGCTGGAACCGCCCCCGTGCTGCTCAGCACGACCCTGTCGCCATACTGGTAGCTGCTCCACGTGTAGATGAAGACGAAGATCAGCGAGATGGGCACCATCACGTACACGGCGTCCGGCGCCCATAGGTAGCTGATGCTCACGATGAGCGCGAAAAGAACGGCGCTGACTATGACTGCTAGAAGTAGGCTGTCCCGCCTGTTCCGGGACTGCTCGTCGTGGAAGCTTCTTCTCTGCATCTAGAACTTCACTTGCGGAACCGCTCGTGCCTCGTCGGGTATCTCAAGGAAATCGTGCCTCTTCCTGCCTCCAGCGAACCAGACACCAGGGATCGTGGTGACTACGTTGTTGAAGCTCAACACGCTGTTATTGTAGTACTGCCTGCTGTACGCGATCTTGTTCTCTATGCCCTCCAGCTGCTCCTGGAGCAGCTTGAAGTTCTCCTGAGCCTTCAGATTCGGATACGCCTCGGCGACGGCGAAGAGCCTGCCGAGGGCCTGAGTCAGCATGTTGTCCGCCTCGACTCGGGCCTGCCGGGTGCCTGACACCATGCCTGCGCGTGCCTTAGCGATGTTGTCGAATATCTCCCTCTCGTGGCTCGCGTACCCTTTGACGGTCTCGACGAGGTTGGGGACCAGGTCGAACCGCTTCTGGAGCTGCACGTCTATCTGGGCCCAGGCCTCCTCGATCCTGTTAGCCAGGGTCACTATCCTGTTGTTGTACGAGATGTACAAACCGATGACTGCGACTACAAGGATCCCTAGTCCTCCTAGAAGGTAGAATATCATGTCGATTGTTTCACCTTGAGATACTAGTTGAAGCTATGGTTATAAACCGTTTTCAGAATCTGATCAGAATTAAGCAAAACTTGACCGGAAATAGTAGCGTTTAAGGACCCGCATGGCTCTGAGGGTTATCCACTTGCTGGGCTTGTGTTTATCCTGCGCGCCTGTATGAAGGCGTATATATCCTTTTCTAGTCACCCTGGAAACATCTTGCATGCGCTTGTCCGCCCACAGCAGGGGCAACTTGACGACGCCACCAGGCGCCACCGAATCGCGCGCAAAAGAGTGGGTTAGTTGAACAATTCCTCCAGTCTATCCACCAGACCAGCGAGATAATTGAAGGCACTCTCAACTGGCTCAGGCTTCGTGAGATCAACGCCGGTCTGTTTCAGGTTCTCGGTGGGGTAACGTGAGCCACCTGCCTTCAGGAAGCTATGGTATCGCTCTACTGCTTTTTTGTCGCCTGCGAGTATGGGTTTGGCTAAGGCGTGTGCCCCTGAGATTCCTGTGGTGTACTGGTAGACGTAGAAGTCGATGTACATGTGCCCGAACTGAGCCCAAGTGATGCCGATGCGGTCATGGTCGAAGTAAACCTCGTCCCCGTAGCCTTCCTTGAATAGCTTCGCCATCAACTCGATCAAGGTATCTGCGCTCAAAGGTTTACCATCCTCCACCCGGGTATGGGCTTCTAGCTCGAACCGTGCCAGGGTTGGCATGATGAAGAAGTAGCGGTGGAAGTTGGACATGGCTTCCTCGATTAAGGCTATCTGGAAGCCCCGGTCGGTCTGAGTGCGGAACAAGTAGTCGCGGACCATCGCCTGGTTGAAGTTAGAAGCTACCTCCGCCTCAAACAAAGAGTAGCGTCCATAGATATAGGGCTGTGTACTCCATGAATAGTATGAGTGAAGCCCATGCCCCAACTCGTGGGCGAGGGTGCTAAGGCTAAACAGGTCATCAGCCCATGACATCATGATGAAGGGATAGGTTTCAGCCGTGCCGCTGGTGAAGGCGCCCTGACGCTTACCCTTGTTACGGACGCGGTCAACCCAGCGCTGCTCCATGCAGCCTCTGCGGGTGACATCAACGATTTCCTCGCCTAGTGGAGCCAGTCCCTCGCATATCCAGTCTACCGCCTGTTTGAAGGACACATATGGTTTATCGGTGGTCAATGGTGCCTTGATGTCGTATACGTGGAAAGTATCTACGTCCATGATTTCTCTGCGGAGGCGCCAGTAGCGGTACCATGTTGGCAGGTTCTTCTTGAAGACCTCTATTAGGTTGTGGTATACCTCGACTGGGATATTGTTGGGTCCCATTGATGCGTGGAGGCTGGACTCGTAGCCCCTTGCCCTCATGTTGAATACATCCTGCTTTAACTTGGAGATGAGGGTGGATGCCATTGTATTCTTATACGCGAGATAGCCATCAGAGTAGTTCTCCCAAGCTGTGCGACGGGTCTCCCTGTCTGGGCTCGTGATTAATCCACCTATGCTGGCTTGACCAACCTCGATCTTATTTCCTTTAGATGATACGGCTGGCTCGAATGATAGATCCGCGTTGTTCAGCGAACTGTATATCGTGGATGGACCACTGAATGGGTCAGAGGTCATGGCTAGTACCTCCTCGACCTCGGAGCTACGCACATGCTCCTGTCTACGCCGTAGCTTATCCAATGCATGGCTAAAGAAAGCTAACTCAGGCGTGGACTCGATCCATTCCTCAACCACATCCAAACCAATCTCCATTAGTTCGGGCTCAAAGAAGGCGGTTGCTGCCTTAAGACGTGAGAGGAGGCTTTGTGCCTGTCCCAATCGGGCAGCGTTACGCTGGTTGGTGGTATCAACCGAGTAATAGTTACTGGCATAGTTACGGATCTTACCCGCCATTATGCCCGCCTTCTGAGCTAACTCCAGATAAGCTAGTAGCTTGTCTGGACCTTCCTTTATCTTGCCCTGATACGCGGATAGCTTGGGGAGGATATTTGTGAGTTCCTCACATGCTGCTTCCCAGCTCTCATGGGACGCATAGACGCTTTCAAGGTCCCATGTCTCCTCGATGGGTACTTGGCTACGTGGAGGCAAACTCGATGATTCAGTCATTATTTTTAGACTCCTATGAAACTTGATAGAGGAAACAGGTTAAGTAGTTTACGATGCACGCGCAGGAGGATTAAATAATTATGTTAAAAATGGTTTTAATTGTTATTTCATGATTTTAGGGCAATCCCGAGCATTACAACCACCCCTAATCTCCTTACAGTAACCACCCTTCTCGTGTCGATACAGACGCCGTAGCTCATCAAAGGAAAGAACCACCAACCCTGTCCCAGGGTTTTGAATAACCGATAAGGGTTTACCAATCAGATTCTTAGAGATGCTGTAGAGGTATACTGGCCTCCCTGAGCCATTCTGAGGCTGTTTATGCTTTCCACTAAGCCTCGATCCAGTAGTTGGTCGAGGTGTTGTCGGAGGGTGTTGTGGGTGAAGTCTACTCTGGAGAGGAGTTCTTGGAAGGTTTTAGGTTGCTTGTCCATTAGAGCCTTGAGTATTCATCTATCAAAGGAGCCCAATTCACTACGATAAATGGATGAAGGGCAATAAAACCATTTTTAACCAATATAGCAACACGCTGGCGCGCAGCTGGATAGATATCTGGAGGACCAGCCCGCCGCGGAGTGGCAGCCACCGGAGGAGCCCACAGAAGATGGCCTGTCTTACTGGGCGTCATACATAGTTATTGTGGGCGCGGTGGCGCTGCTAGGAGCGGCGTGGACGCTTTACAGCAGGAGAATGGGCTAGAACTCGAAGTACACTATCTTCCGGCGCTTCTTCTTGGGCTCCAGCCTGAGGCTCTTAAGCCTCCCTATCTCCCCGGTGCTCTTGACGTGGGTGCCCATGCAGAAGGTGAGGGCGTACTCCCCTATCTCCACCATCCTGAGCTTGTCCACGCCCCGGGGTATCTTCTCGAGGAAGCTCTGTTTACGGGCGTCGTCGCCGACGACCAGCTCCTCCCTATCGGTGTAGAATATCCAGACGGGGACATCCATGTCGACGATCTCGTCGAACCGCCGCCACACGCTCTGCAACGTCTCCTCGGTGATGTCGCTGGGCTTGAAGTCCAGCTGGCTGAAGCTGCTGAAGACCTTGGGGCCGCTGCCCGCCGCCTCGAAGAGGCCGGTGAGGAGATGCTCCCCGCTGTGGAGCCTCATGAAGTTGAATCGGCGCCCCCAGTCGATGACTCCATGAACCGTGGTGCCTTCCGCGATGTCTTTGTCAAGGTAGTGGAATATCTGGGGGCCACGCTTCATCGCCTTAGCAACTTTGTATACCTTGCCATCCGCCTCGAGGGTGCCATGGTCGGTTGGCTGCCCCCCGCCCTCGGGGTAGAACGCCGTCCTGTCGAGAACCACGAACCTTGGGCCTATCCTGACGACGGTGGCGTCGAACTCCTTGATGTAGCTGTCCTCGATGTAGAGTTGTTTGCTGTCCATGTTACTCCTTTCTTTATGCCGCTGACCTATTTTTACCGTTTGTAGACGACGCGGCCGTCGATGATGGTCATGTCCAAGGGTATGTCGATGATCCTCTCCTTGGGCACCGTCAGTATGTCCTCCCCCAGCACGACCATGTCGGCGAGCTTCCCCTCCTCGATGCTGCCCAGCCTGTCCTCGTCGAACTGCTGGTAGGCAGAGTGGACGGTGTACAGCTTTAACGCCTCCGTGACGGAGACCCTCTGGCTCTGCCCTATGGGCCTGCCTTTCCGTGTGACTCGGTTCACCAGGGCGTGGATGGCCATGAGCGGCGGGTACGGTGCGCAGGGGTGGTCGCTGTGGGCTGCTATCTTCACCCCAGCGTCGAGGAAGCTTCGGGCCGCGAACATGCGTTCAAGCCGCTCCTCCCCGAAGGCCGGCAGCAGCTTGTCGCCGTGGTAGTAGGGGTAGGGCCCGAAGATGGTGGGCAGTATGCCGAGCTTCTTGATCCTCCGGACCAGCTCTGGGGTTATCACGGTGCAGTGGATGTCTCTGTTCCTGGGGTCGTCGCGTGGGTACTTCGCCTGCAGCTCCTCCATGATGTCGAGGTAAAGCTTGATGGCGGCGTCGCCGTTGGCGTGGGAGCTGATCCTGTAGCCCTCGGCGTAGGCCGTCTCCAGCGTCTCCTTGGCTATCTCGGGGGTCGTCGCCATGACGCCGTAGAACCCTGGCTTGTTGAGGTACTCCTCGGTGACGGCGGCCGTGCGCGCCGAGATGGCGCCGTCGAAGAAGAACTTAAGACCGCAGACCCTGAGCCAGTCGTCGCCGAGGCCCCTGTAGATGCCCAGGTTCTCGAGCTTAGGGAAGAGATCCATGGTTATGTCCATCCTGACGCGGACGGGGAGCCCCTCGCCGTTCTTCAGGTCCAGCGCAGCCCTTATCTCGGGTTTATCCACGGTGTCGTAGACGCATGTGATGCCGTGCTCGGCGCACTCGGTGAGTATCACCTTGGCGCCTTCGAGAGACTGTCTGCGGGTTGGGAGTATAGGCTCCGGGCAGACCAGTTCCAGCGCCTTCTCGTGGATGCCCCCCGTGATCTCCACCGTCTCGGGGTCCCTGTCGAACTTGCCCCCGACGGGGTCCTGGGTGTCCTTGGATACGCCTGCGTCCTCGAAAACCCTGCTGTTCGCCATGTAGAAGTGGCCGCCCACCGTGGAGATGAGTATGGGGTGCTCGGTGCTGGCCTCGTCCAGCTCCCAGCGGGTCGGGTGCCGCTTCTCCGCGAGCTTGGAGTCGTCCTCCTGGTACCCGGTGACCCACCGGCCTTTCGGGGTCTCCTCGGCCCTCTCCTTCAGCCTCTCGACGAGGTCGCTTATCGAGTGGACCCCGGCCTCCTCGCTCAGGTCCACGTTGAGCATCCTCCTGGCCCCCGTCGATATCATGTGGCAGTGGCTGTCGATGAACCCCGGGACCACGGTTCTCCCACCCAGGTCGATCACCTCTGTGTCGTCGCCCTTGAGTTCTAGGACCTCGGCGGTGGTGCCCACCTTCTCTATCCGGTTGTACTTGACCGCCACGGCCTCCGCGAGGGACTCAGCCGGGTCCATGGTCACTACCTTCCCGTTTACTAGGACAAGATCAGCGTGCATACTATCACCAACGGATATCCTATGGGGGTACCTTTGCTAAATATTATATTCTAAGCAACCGTCCATGAACCATGTCTGATTCCGATCACTACCGGGAAATGGAGAAAAAGTACGTCTACGGGACGTGGACATACGAGAACGCCTGGAACCCCAAGGTCATAGACACGGCTGACGGCTGCTACATGACCGACCTCGACGGGAAACGCATACTCGACTTCAGCTCTCAGCTCATGTGCAGCAACCTGGGGCACAGCAACGAGGCCGTGAAGAAGGCGATCTGCGACCAAGCCAAGAAGCTGGCGTACGCGGCGCCCGGCTTCGCCACCGTCCCCGCGGCCCTGCTGGGCAAGAAGCTCGCCGAGATAGCGCCGGGCGACCTTTGCAAGAGCTACCTGTGCAACGGCGGCGCCGAGGCGAACGAGGCCGCCATCAAGATAGCGCGGATGTACACGCATAGGATAAAACTGGTCTCGCGGTACCAGTCGTACCACGGCGCGTCCTCAGGCGCCATCGCCCTCACAGGCGACCCACGCACCCAGTACGCCGTCGGCATGGCGGGCGTGGTCCGCGCCCCTGACTGCTATTGCTACAGGTGCCCCTTCAAGCTGGAGTACCCGGGCTGCGGCGTCAGGTGTGCCGAGATCATGGATGAGATCATCAGGATGGAAGGACCCAAGACGGTAGCAGGCGTCGTCCTTGAGCCCATCGTGGGCAGCAACGGCATACTTGTGCCCCCCGACGAATACATGCCCCGCATCAGGGAGATATGCGACGAGCACGGGGTGCTGCTGATTGACGACGAGATCATGGCGGGCTTCGGCCGCACGGGCAAGATGTTCAGCATCGAGCACTGGGGAGTCGTCCCCGACATCATGACCATGGCAAAGGGGATAACTGGCGCATACGTCCCAGTCGGGGCCACCATCACCACCAAGAAGATAGCGGACTACTTCGACGAGCCCGGCAACCTGTTCTGCCACGGCCAGACATACGCCATGCACCCCCTCGGCTGCGCAGCAGCCATCGCGGCGATCGACGAGTACAAGAAGCACGGCCTCGTCGAGAACGCAGCCAAGATGGGCAAGGTCCTCGGCAAGAGGCTCAACGAACTGAAGGAGGAACACAGGTCGGTAGGCGACGTCCGCGGAAAGGGCCTGTTCTGGGGCGTCGAGCTCGTCAGGGACAGGGAGACCCGTGAGCCCTTCGTGACGAGGGAGGAGAAGTTCCTGCCCAACATGCTGAAGCGCGTCAGCGCGGCCGCCATGGAGAGAGGCGTCTACGTGACGAACGTCATAAACACCCTCATCGTCGCTCCTCCGCTGATCGCCACGGAGAAGGAGATCGAGGAGGGCGCCCAGGCGCTGGGCGAGGCGCTGAAGGTGGCCGACGAGAAGGCTAAGTGAGGCTCCTGAGTAGCTCCACCCTTCTTTTCTTCCTTTTAACCAGATAATCGAAGGTGTCGGGAAGGTCTGGTAGCAGCTCGCCGGAGGTCTTCGCCGCGTCCAAGCAGAACCTTATCACCGTCTCCTCGTTTCTGAGCGCCGTCGCCGAGTCCTCTTCGAGTGATTCTCCGCTGAACTCCTCCAGTGCGTAGTTTCCGGGGTCCAGCTGCGTCGGCGTGATGCCCACCTCATAGGCGTCC
>Ga0315533_1000901_pt1 | contig 24053 bp, 20 predicted proteins | sample SalMarSW160130MG_FD_203081 | JGI IMG/M metagenome (GOLD analysis project Ga0315533, IMG submission 203081) | Salt marsh sediment microbial communities from the Plum Island Ecosystem LTER, Massachusetts, United States - Salt Marsh Sediment SW1601-30 ... | reverse complement strand
GAGAACTGATGAATTGAATAACTGATGTTATATAAAAAACATTCTGTTGGTTGATTAACTTCATTTCATCGATTGCCCGATTCATCGATTAATCATTTCTAACGATTACACAATTACACAGTTAAACGATTCAACAGTTAAACATTACTCCCAGCAACCTCGAACTCAAAACTTCTAACTATCTAAACTTTTGCCTGCCAGAAAACATAAGCATAGATCGCAAATCTCAGAAACCTTGAAAGCGCCAGAAATACAAATCTCTTCATGGGGTATCTGACAGAACCAATCAGCATGCTTACTCCGGAAAAAGGCAAAGGTGTTAAAGCAGCAATTAATATTAAGTAAACACCAAATGTCTGCAGCCTTTGATCAAGTTTTTTCAGAAAACGTCTTTTCAGAAACCTGTAAAACAATGATTTGTTCAGATAATGTCCAATAACATACCCTGAAATTCCTGAAAGATAAGATATTACAGATAATACAGCAACGATTAGTAAAAATTCGGACAGGATTTCATTTCTGAGAGCCCATATAATAAAAATCTCAGGCGGAATAATACCAATTAATATTTCCGAAAATAAAAAAATAATAAAAACCAATGGGACATTTTCATATACCGGTTTAAGCCATCTGAGATAATCCACCCTCAGATAATTCTGAAATAATAAATACAGTCCGACAAATATTGCCAACCATAGCAAACCTTTAGCAAAATTCCTTACAATGAAATATATTTTAGAATTCATAGTTATGATTTCTTAACACTTGTACAGCAAATCATTTTTCAGTAAAAAATAGTACGTAATGTAAAAAACCGGAAAAATGATTACAAGTATCCCGACATGCTCGAATTTGATTTCGCGTACGTGTCTTTTACAGTAAATTTATGAAAAAACAAGCGCTCAGGAAACTAATAAAGACTAATTTAACGAAAGAAAAACATGCTGGAGGTTTATTTTTGAAAACTCTGCAGTATACTATTTTCCAGACAAAAGGACTACTGCCTGCGCAGCAATTCCTTCTCCCCTGCCAACAAACCCAAGATGTTCTGTTGTTGTGGCTTTAATACTTAACACATCAGTACTGATCGACAGAATAGCAGATAAAACTATTTTCATCTCAGAAATATAATTTTTCAGTTTGGGTTTCTGAAGTAAAACGGTTGAATCCATATTCACTACTTTAAATCCTTTTTTATCAATCATCTGCACTACTCTTTCCAACAATATCTTACTGTCAATATCCCTGAATTCATCTGAATTATCAGGAAAATGAAGCCCAATATCACCAAGACTCAAAGCTCCGAGCAAAGCATCACAAATGGAATGGATTAACACGTCACCGTCAGAATGAGCAACAGGCCCTTTCTCAAATGGTATATGTATTCCTCCGATTATTAGTTTCCGACCAGTCTTTAATTGATGTACATCATATCCAAAACCAATGCGGAAGTTTTCCATATTCTTTATTCAAAAGTAAAGCCTAAAGTAAAACGCATGGTATTTGCAAGAGGACTGTTTCTCCCATCGACAGTAGGAATAAGATAGGAGAAGTCTATAGAGAAAATATTGTATTTTAAACCAACTCCGGCTGTAATATATTTTCGATTCCCCTTCTTTTGGTGCTCGTGGAAATACCCGGCACGAATAGCGAATTGTTTCCTGTACCAATATTCAATTCCTGCCGAGAACATTATTTCCTGCATTTCTTCCTGAAAATTCTGGGGAGCATCATAAAAAGACTGTATCATTCCTTTTATTGTTCCGACATCATCATCTCTCCCTGCAACGATTATTGAATCCGCATCAGGATCTCTCACAGGTGGTGTTGGCACAAGAAGTTTATTCAAATCAAGTGTGACACCCAGTGAATTGTATTCATCCAGATCAATAGACATTCGCCCCCCCAATCTAAGATTAGTAGGGATAAACTCTTTCTTATCACCTTCTGAATACGACATCTTTGTACCAATATTTGATATATTCAGGCCAAACGCCCACTCTGCATCTTTTTTGCTTATCTGAAAAGGACGCTGGTAATAAATTCCATAGTCAGCCGCTACTGAAATACCTGGTTCATAGGGAATGTTATTGATTGAACCAGTACTACCAGCAATATCTGAATAAATAAATCTGAATACCAATGCCATGCTAAAATAATCGGAAAACAATCTTGAATACCCTACGTCCAGTGCAAATTCGTTCGGTCTTCCGGTTCCTGCCGGTTCTCCACCATATGTCGTATAGTCAATAGTACCCAAATTAAAATACCTAAGTCCTGCACTGATTGCTTGCCTGTTATCAAATTTGTAATAGCCGGAAAGGTATAACAGGTTTAGATCGGTAACTCCTATTCCCTTTAGCCATGGACTATATGAGAGTCCTATTCCATATTTTTCTTTCATAAACATATATTTCGCTGCATTCCAGTGCTGAGAACTCAGATCCGGAGAAGTGGCCACACCGGCATCTCCCATTGCACCGGCTCGTGAATCGGGGGCAATTGTCAAAAATGGAACAGTGGTAACAATTGCATTCAGACTTTTTTGTCTTCCCAACACATCATCATCATCATCTGCTGCTCTGGCAATAGAAATACTAATGAAAACAAAAACTATAAAAAAAACTTTCTTTATCATTCTTTGAAATTTAAATGTCCGCAAATATAAAAATTAATTATAAAACGATGTAATTACCTTAATATTATAAGTTTCTGGTTAATGTATGAAGTCCCTCCTGAGGTAGTAACACTTAACCTGTATGGATAAACTCCGGCTCGTAAACCTGATCCTGAGTTGCAATCCCATCTCAATGGTGTTGAAACAAAGCCGGATTCATACATTGTTCTGGAGATTGAAGTTACAAGCCTGCCTGAAATATCAAATATTTGAAGAGTAACCTGATGTTCTTCCCCGGGAAAATTATGCGTGTATTCAAAATAGGTAAAATCAACTGCCGGATTTGGATAATTTAGCACTTCTTCAACCACCAAACCATCTGATATTTCAACAACGAAATGAATATCTGCATCAGAAGAGTTATTAAACACATCCCAAACCTTCATGAACAGGTAGTGCTCACCTTCCTCCAGGTCTGAAAGCTGATACTTAACAGTACCGGATTGAAAATTATCAGTATCTGCTTCATAGTACTCATTTAAAACAAAGGTATTATAATCTTCCCAGTCAAGAATGGCAGTAATATCATGCCCTATTCCCACTCCTGTTGTATTGATTCCATTTTCATCATACAATTTGGCATACAAATAAGGATTTCTATTCGTCATACCCCCATCTTCAAAACGTTCATCATTCATAAATAGTTCAATTTCAGGCCCATCGTAATCGACTTCAACTGTGATATCAGTACCTCCGATAAATACATCCCTTGTTTCACCCTTTGCATCAATTGTTCCATTCTCAGCATAATAACTTATTTTACCTTTTCCAATATTGTATGAGATGTCTTTCGGAACAACAAAACTAAAGGTAAATCTCCCTTCGTTTACAGTAGCTTTACCTTTGTATATTAAGTTCTTTTGATCGCGATAGGTATAGGGTGAAATTCCATCATTCCCGATGGTGGTATATTCAACGATTTTATCATAAACATGCGGATATACAATCCCATTAAAATCATTGATTATTGCACTGTCATTCCCCGCCACAAAACCGGAAACCGTCATTTTGCCAAAGGCTTTCAAAGTATCTGCTTCTGATGATTCCAGTGAAAGATGATTTATGCTATCCGTAATAATTCTGTATCTCGGATATTTTAACAACATCGCCGGATCACCAAGAAGTGTGAAGTTTAATTTGTTATTATCATAAAGTTTATTTTTGGCAATTCTAACAACATCCCCTATCCTATATGGCTGTCCTTCATCATTGGAAATAAAAAGTGTTTCCAGGACTTTATAAGCCAGGTTATAGTTTTGGTTTCCACTAACCACACGGGTTGTTGTTAAAGAAGCCACTCCTCCTCCATCCGGGTTTAAGATCAAGGTTTCACCTGCGGTTGTTTTTGGCAGGATTTCATCATTCTCCATGGTTACATCATCAAATCTGCTAAACTCACAGGTTGCTGTAATAAAAAGAGGCAGATGGTCAATGTTTTTCATGGATGCAATGTCGGATGCAAGTAAAACTTTCTCGCCCGTTATCCCATTTTCACCACCATGGCCATTATAACAAAAAATCAGGACCCCCTTATTAAATGCATTCATTAATTCTTTTTTGGCTTCAGGGTATGTAGGCCCTGTTGCTGAAGTAACCTGGAGGTAGGCATCAAGCAATATTTTTTTGGTTTCAAATCCGGGAACTTTTTTTTGCACCAATGTAGCCAATGAGTCCGCCTGCCGCATATGAACTATGCCATCATAAGTAGATCCTCCGTCAGCCTGGTCATCACCCATGAAACAAAGTAACCTGCGCCATTCCGACATTTCCGATGCATTGTAGTGCAGTATTTTATTGACTACTTCTTCCGCCTCAATATCATCGCCCCCGATCAGTTTTACAGGCAATCTACCAATACTAATATCAAGTTTACCTTCTGCCCCGCCTTCATTTTCATCAAGCAAACCGAAAAAATCATCTGTAATATACGATGCAGTAGGAACCAAAGAATTTTCTGACTGATAGGTTAGTATATAATTTGTATTTTCCGATACATTCATGTGGTTGTTGTAGGATCCGTCACCAAACAATAACACATATTTAAGTCCCTCATCTCCTCCTAACTGGTATTGATGTCTGAAAAAATCTCTGAGGGCAGTCACGTCCGGTGTTCCTGAAGAAAATTCATTATATATTTTTTGGGGATTGATTACCAAAACACTTAACTCGCTGTTTTCACGGTGGTAATCTGCTAACCTCTCAGCCTGATCAAAAAATTCTTCTTTTGCTACAATGATATAATTAAAAGCATCCAAACTGCGAATGTTTTGATTTTCGATCATGCCAATTCCTTCAACTGACTCATTAGTAATAGGTCTGGGATAATCGTATGAAAGATCTACAACGGCATATTCCCTGAGCGAATCAACTCTCGCTTTGAACTCCAGGGAAGTACCTGAAGTCTGGACATTAATGGCAAATACATTATTAATATTTGTGACATCCCAAATACGTGTATTATCATTCACCTGGTTTACAACAAACCTTGCTATGTTATTTTCCCCGACAGATGCATTATCCCTGAAGAAAAACGGTGTTTTATCTGCATTAAGCAGGCATCTGGCATTAATGGTTATATAATCCAGATATGCCTCATCCGATAAATCAATCTTTTGGTATTGAATACCGGCCTTTATCTGGTTATTTGTTGAATTAAAAGTACAATCGAAATATCTGTCATGAGCGTAAGTCCTCCACCCGTAATATAAATCAACAATCGGAAAACTTTGCGTTTCCACAATTTCGTCATTTATCAGGAGAGATGCAGTTCTTGTATATGCAGACCGACCGGCAACCTTAGCTTTAACTCTTGCCTGAAAAGGTAAAGCTGCATTCGTAAATTGAAATACTGTATCAACCGGTTCGTAATAAATTGGTTCAGTATACCATGTCCTGCCAGATCGTATTAAATTTCTCTGATTCTTTTCGTAAAATGAAACATCGGTATAAGAATTCACAACATGCGTTTCGGTTAAACTGCTATTATTAACAGTCTCAATTTTATTGCCTGCCCCATGATCTGTTGTTATAAAATAAAAAATGTGATTAGAATAATCATGTATTTTTTGCATGAAAAAATCGTCTACCGGATCGTAATTCCATACAGTCGCCCCTTCTGCATAAAACAAGATATAATCCCCGCTGTTAAAAACACCATCGGATCCTTTGTTCATATATATCGGACACTCAACAAGATCTTCAGGTCTGGATTCATTATTAAAATAACCCAACTGTCTGCCTCCATTACCAAATATCCTGACATTTGCAGGATTTGAAAGTTCCAGACTCTCCAAATCACTATAAGTCAATTTGTAAATTCCTGTATTATCTACTGCTATTTTGTACCAGCCACCCGTTGCCAAAATGGAATTGTCTGCCGCTTTTGATGCAAAATACCCTTTTTCATCATCATGGGACATATACGGGATTTTCTCAATCTCAAATTGAATGAGTCTCTCTAAGACCCCGTTATCCGGATTGTGTCTGAGTGAAGACAAAACAAGGTCCATATAAATAGTATTTCCTGCATTGTAAAAATTTATTTGTGGAAGGAGAGGAGTCAATTCTGAATGAATTTGAATGTTGGTTAAAAGGCTATCAGGAACCGGCTCATATTTTTCATTTGTTACTTTAAATTGTTCGTTGATATAGTTTTTCAGCAAGAAGGTTTTGGAATAAAGAGGAATAATATCATCTCCTTCAAAAGATGCCCCTTCAAATCTTAAATATTCAAACTTTATGATTTGATTATTATACTGAAAAGTACGTACTCCATTTTCAAGCCATTTTAACCGATATATTCCTTCCTGGGAAAAAACAAAATTTTCTAACAAAAATATACAACAAAAAACTATCAGGATCCTTTGTGAAATTGCTTTCATATCAACTCCCCCGGTACATTAATATAATTCTCAATATGTAAAAACGACTTGTTTTCCCTATTATTGCTTCGAATATAGATAATTAAACAAAACAAATACCGTTCCATATTTACAAATGGTCATACGGATAACAAAAATAATCGTTACTTTGTTTTTCGCTTTCTATACAGCGGATTTTGCAAGCTATTGTCAGGATATACACTATTCAAACCTGCACGAGAATTTATACAAACTTAATCCTTCTTTAATAACCCATACAGAAAAATTATCCTTTGCTCTAACTTATCGTAATCAATGGCCGGGAACAAGCGATTTTATAACATATGACGGAGGAATGTTCTATTCCTCCGAAAAATTGAAAAGTACTGTCGGCCTTCATTTCTCAAATGATAACCAGGGCAAAGGAATAATAAACCTGACAACGATCTCATTAATCTATGGTTATAAAACAAAAATCGGAAAGCAAATTGATTTTGCAGCCGGTATAAATGGCGGCTATAACATTTATCAGGCAAATTTATCACAACTGGAATATGAAAATATGAGTTCATCGAATATTCCGGCCAATGAAAATTTTAAATTTTTTGATTTCTCTGCCGGAATTGAATTTGGGGTGAATGAGCAAACCTGGCTGGCAGCATCAATATCTCACATTGCAAATGTTGCAGCTGTTTCCCATCTGAATTTAACCAGAAAATACAATTTTTCATATACCGGGAGTTACAGTCTTAATTCATCCTACAATCAAAAAGAATTGTTCGTTGAGCCTCTTGCTGTATTATCATTGCAAAACAATTTTAATGAGTTTATTTATGGAGGAAGAATTAAATATGAGATCATTTTTGCCGGAATATATCTAAGACAGAATCTTCGCTTCCAGGTAGATGCACTAATAGTATTGTTAGGAACTAGTTATAAAAATTGGTCATTTTTTTATACGTATGATATAAATTTGTCAGGAGCGAATTCAAGATTTACAAAATTAGCTGCTCATGAAGTAACTTTTTTGTACAAATTGGAGTATAACAGGAAAAGTAACAAGAAAGGGGCAATAAAATGCCCCAAGATTTAGTTTATTATTGTTGGAAATTGTATATTAGAGTAAAGTAAAATAATTAATAAAACCGTTTGATCATGAAATTTAAGCTGTCTGTAATTGCACAATTAGTGATCTTAGCCTTTATTCTATCATCCTGTGGTGGTGGTGGAAAATCTTCTTCATCTACAACAGGCTGGAGATATAACGATCCGGATAATGGTGGATTTGAAGTCAAGTATGGCTATGAACAAGAAACCGGCCCGGGACTCGTATTAATTGAAGGTGGAACGTTTACGATGGGACGTGTGGAACAGGATGTGCTATACGATTGGAATAATATTCCAAGACGTGTAACTGTCAGTTCATTTTATATGGATGAAACTGAAATCAGAAATGTCGATTACCGTGAATATATGCATTGGATCCACAGAGTCTTTATTGATTATCCCGAAGTATATAGAAATGCTGTTCCTGATACACTGGTATGGAGAAGACCAATGGCTTACAATGAACCATATGTTCAATTTTACTTTCGTCATCCGTCCTATAACGAATATCCTATTGTTGGAGTAAACTGGTTGCAGGCAACCGACTATTGCTCCTGGAGAACTGACAGGGTAAACGAAGGAATATTAATTCGTGAAGGTATTCTTAATCCTGACCCTAATCAGGTAAATGAAGAGAACTTCAATACGGAAGCATATTTGGCCGGTCAGTACGAAGGTCTCGTCAGGGAAAATCTTCCCGACCTGGATCCCAATAAAGATACAAGACGAGTAAAACTTGAAGATGGTATCCTTCTCCCTCGTTACAGACTTCCTACTGAGGCCGAATGGGAATATGCCGCTTTGGCTTTAATCGGAAATACGTTTGAAGAACGTGTTTATGAACGGAGAATTTACCCCTGGGACGGACATAATGTAAGAATGGACAGTAAAAAGAACAGAGGGCAGATGCGTGCCAACTTTATCAGAGGACGTGGTGACTTAATGGGTCTTGCCGGTGACTTAAATGACAATGCAACTGTGCCTGCACCAGTAGATTCATACTGGCCTAATGATTATGGCCTGTATTGTATGGCTGGTAATGTTAATGAGTGGGTACAGGATATTTATCGCCCGCTTTCATTTGAAGATGTTGATGAGTTTAATCCATTCAGAGGTAACGTATTTAAAAAACTGGCAACTGATGAAGAAGGCAATATCGCCGAAAAAGACAGTCTGGGTAGATTACGCTACGTTGAAATCAGTGTTGATGAAGCAATTAACAGATGGAATTATAAAAAAGCTGATTATAGAAATTATCGCGATGGCGATTATGAATCAAGTATTGTGGAAGGAGGTGACTGGAATTCAGGAGTTCGTGATCAGGAACGTGGTTCAGGAAGGATGTATTCAAGAGAAGTGGGAGATGAAAGTTCTCTGATTTCAGATCACACAAGAGTCTACAAAGGTGGTTCATGGCGCGATCGTGCTTACTGGATGACGCCAGGAGCCCGCAGATACCTCGATGAAAGTTCCTCACGTGACGATTTAGGATTCAGGTGTGCTATGGTCAGAGTTGGAAGTCCGGGAGGAAATTAATACAAATAAAGCATTATCTTTAAAGGCTGCCTTTTGGCAGCCTTTTTCATTGAGAATCAATGGAGGAATTAATTCAGTTTTATAATAAATACTATAAACCAGGCAATGTCTGCACAGATACCCGGATAATAAAAAAGGGACAAATCTTTGTTGCATTATCGGGGAAAAACTTTAACGGGAATGAATATGCCCGGAAGGCCCTGGACTCCGGCGCTTCTGTTGCTGTGACAGAGGATCCTGCATTAGCCGGGAAAAGAAATTTTTATCGTGTAGAAAATACCCTTGACTTTTTACAGAAATTAGCTGCCTACCACAGAAAAAAATCGAACTTTAAGGTAATAGTTCTGACCGGTACAAATGGAAAAACCACAACAAAAGAGTTAATTAAAAATATAATTGCTAAAAAATACTCTTGCAAGGCTACAGAAGGAAACCTGAATAATCATATAGGAGTTCCAATGACCCTTTTATCAATTCCTTCAAATACTCAATATGCAGTAATTGAAATAGGAGCTAATCACCCTGGAGAAATAAAAGACCTCTGTGAAATAGCCTCTCCTGACAGTGGACTAATTACCAATATAGGTTTGGCACATCTTGAAGGTTTTGGGAGTTTTGAGGGTGTTATTAAAGCAAAAAGTGAGTTATACAATTACTTACTTGCCAAATCGGGTAAGATCTATTTAAATGGTGCTGACAAAATTTTGAGCAAACTCTTGAAATCATACAAAAACAAAGTGTTGTATAATGTTTCAAATGGCATCTGCTCAGGGGAATTGAATGAATCCTATCCCAGGTTAAATATTAAGATCACTTATTTCAATCAGTATGATTATACACTGGAATCTCAACTTTATGGAGATTATAATCTGGAAAACATACTGGCCGCTGCATGCATCGGAGCTGATCTGGGTATCCCATTTTCGGAAATAAATAAAGGAATTGAAGAATATGTCCCATTGCATAACCGTTCCGAGATTTTACATTTCGGATCAATACATCTTATTCTCGATTGTTATAATGCCAATCCAACAAGTATGAAACAAGCATTGCAGAGTTTTTCAAAACTGAAAGCAAAGAAAAAACTTGTTGTGTTAGGAAGCATGAAAGAATTGGGCACTCATTCTAAACAAGAACATGAAAACCTTGTGAAACTTGTGAAAACCCTGAAATTAAATAGATGCATACTCGTTGGTGAGGAATTTTTCAGTTCCATGGATCCCTCCTTCACTTACTTATCCTCCTACAATGATCTTACAAGATTCCTCAATCCGCATAAGCTTAATGATTATACCATATTGGTTAAGGGATCCAGGGCAAATCAATTGGAAAGAATAACCGAAGTATTTGAAAATCCACAAAGATTACAATAACTGTTCTCTTAAGACAAATACCTCCTCAAGAGTGTTTAATAATCTTGAAGGCAAGGCTGGTTTTGCAACGCAGGCATGAAATCCCATATTTGTGCATTTAATCTTATGCAAGCTTAAAATATCTGCCGTGTAAGCAATGAAGATAATCTCCGGCCTTATTTTCTTCGCAGCCTCTATGACTTCAAAACCAGATAGTTTTGGCATTAATATATCAAGAATAACAACCGTAAATGTGGAATTAGACACTATTTCATTCAGCGCATCAGCACCATTAGAAGCATAATCTACTCTCGCCCCAGTTCTTCTGAGTACTTTTTCAACTAGTAAATAGCTATAATAGTCATCATCGGCCACAAGGAAATGTTCATTTTCCCATTTGTAGTTTTTACTTATGGTCATCTATGGTAAATATTCTAATCAATTGAAAATGAAATAATTTACTTCTCCAATTGATGTATGAACTAGTATTTGGTTTCTATTAATACATAAATGAAGCTAAAAGTAACCCTAAGTCAAGCAGATTTCATTGATTGATATAAAACGAATTGCTTATTTGCCACTTGGATTTGTTTCATCTCCTTTTAAGTTTCGATAATAAATCCGGTAATGCCCATTCATTGAACCATAAATACTATTCCGTCCATTCAGAACAAAGAATGAATAAAGCATCCATAATTAAATCAAAAACAATATATTTAGTGTTCCTTGATTTTTATGCACAAATTTATTCGGGATGAAAGTTAAAAAAGCTTGTGTTCATATCATAATTGTGTTAGGGATATTTTGTTCAAATTCTCAGTCTAAGGCACAAACGTTTATCTGGGACGCAGGTTTTAATGGTTTTTTTGACAACAGAGAATACTATAATGATTATTCAATACCCCAAACAATGTTCGGGGTAAGAACATATGGTTCGGCAGGTCTGGCAGTTCATGAGTTCTATAGTTTTTCCGTTGGTTTGGATCTTCTGTATGAATTTGGCAGTGAAATCGATAAGAGCAGTTTAGTTCCATTGATCTATTTCCGGTTTCATAAAAACCCCGCTTTGTTTCTCCTGGGGTCTTTTCACAGAAGAAACCTGATTGATATGCCAAATGTTTTGCAATCGGATACAATTTTTTATTACAGACCAAATTGCGAAGGTATCTTTATCGAGTTGAGAAAGCAATGGGGATTTCACAATGTTTGGCTGGATTGGACATCACGACAAACAGAAACAAATCGTGAAGTATTTGTTATTGGTGCAAGTGGCATGTTAAAATCTTCCTTTTTGTTCTACAGGCAGGATCTTATTATGACTCATTATGCCCTTTCGAAAGAACCTGATTCTGATGATCATATAAGAGATAACGGTGGATTGTATGTCAGAGCCGGAGTATTTCATCCAAAACCTGTATTCCTGGATTCATTATCATTCAGTGCAGGTTATACTATGTCTTATGACCGATTAAGGAACGTATATGATTATGATATCCGTAATGGAAGCATATCAGAGCTATATATCCAGTACAAGGATTTTGGTATTCATTCCACTTTGTATTTAGGGGAAGGTCAGGTACAAATGGAAGGAGATGCATTGTATTCCGGTAAGTTTTACAACAGAAATGATTTTTTCTGGAAAATATTCAGAAAAAACCGAATAGAGGGAAAAGTTGAATTCTCACTGCATGTTCTTGAAAATGTTGTGGATGTCAGTCAATCATTATTGCTGAATGTGACTATTCATGGCAATCACAAAGTGAACGGCAATATTAAAAATCCAGATCAGTAAAATACTTTTTTTTCCTTATAAAAAAACTAAAAACAATACTCTTATTATAGATCTGGTCGACCTTATTTGTAGCTATAATTCTGTTAAATGCCTTTCGTTTTGAAATCAAATGCGGCAATCTGAAATAAAACCTGATATGAGCCCGGATAACAGACATAAAAAAAGAGAATTTTCCCTGAATTAAATAGAGTGAACATGAAATGCAATCCAGGAAAAACCTTGGTATCATTATGGTTAACAATTGCACTCCCGTTAAATTTTTAATCAATAAGTACAGACTGTTCCTGTAATTGTAATACAATTTCCTGGGATTATCATTGGGAAGTGTTCCTCCTCCAACATGATAAACCTGTGATTCAGGACAATAGTAAATTTTATATCCTAATCTTTTGATTCGCCAGCACAAATCAATCTCTTCCATATGAGCAAAGAAGTCGCCATCCAGGCCTCCGGCTTTCAGGTACACTTCAGACCGTAAAAACATGCATGCACCGGAAGCCCAAAATATTTCACGACATTGATCATATTGTCCCGTATCTTTTTCAATTTCAGTTAAAATTCTACCCTGGCAAAACGGGTAGCCGAACTTGTCAATAAAGCCTCCTCCTGCTCCTGCATATTCAAAATGATCCTTCCTGGTAAACGATTTGATTTTTGGCATTGCAGCTGCAATTGAAGGATCCTTCTCAAGAAGATCAACCAAAGGATTCAGCCAGTTTTTGGTAACTTCCACGTCCGAATTCAAAAGCATATAATATTTTGCATTTATCCTGGGGAGAGAAAGAGCATACCCTTTTGCAAATCCGTGATTAACATCAAATTCAATGATTCCCACATCCGGAAAGTTCAAACGAACATATTCCAATGAGTCATCGGTTGAATGATTATCGACAATGTAAATTTTGCTTCTTCCATCAATGGAATATTCTAATATTGATTGAAGAAAAGTCTCCAAAAATTTTTTTCCGTTCCAATTCAGAATTACAACAGCGATTAGAATATTCATTTGGTAACGGACTTTGGATTAAATATTTTTGGGTCATACTTCCATCTCCTGTGTGACCAAAGATAACACTCCGGTTGATAATGTATCAATTGTTCAACCATTCTCACATATTTTTCGGTAATTTCATAGGGCTTATTATTTTTTGCATCATCTGTAATCAATTCAAGTTTTATTTCATAAAAACCTCTTTTTACTCTTTTCATATTAAAAAAAACCACGGCCAGATCAAATCTTTGAGCAAGTTTTTCCATTCCTGTTAACATTGGAGTTTCCTGATTCAGAAAAGTAGTCCAGTAATCCAGATCTTTCTTTAATGGTCTCTGATCAGCAACAAGATACAAAACAAACAATTCATTATTTTTAATTGATTCAGTTACAACCCTGAAAGTTTGTAGTATCGGTGTACTAATGGCTCCGAATTTGGCCCTGAGATCAATAAATAATCTGTTAAATACTTTGCTCGATAATGGCTTATACATGCCGTATATTTTGTGCGGAAAATTGATGCTCATATTAGCAGCCCAATCCCAGTTTCCGTAATGGCTGGTTGCAAAAATAAGACTTTTACCCTGTGAGAAAAGATGATTTACAAGCTCCTTATTTTTATAGTAATACCTTCGGTTACATTCATCTCCGCTCATATTAATAAGATAAATGCTTTCAATAAAATAATCGCACAAATAACGATAAAACCTGATAGCGATTTGTAACAATTCTCTTTGATCTTTACCTGGAAAAGAATTCTTTAGGTTCTCCAGGACAACACTTTTTCTATATCTTATAACATAAAACAATATAAAGAATAAAAAATCTGAAATAATAAAAAGAACTTGCAATGGAAAAAGTGTTAATACCCAAAGAGGGAATAACAATAATTTATCCTTAAATGTAAGTACTTTACCCATTGTTCTATGAATTCATTAGTTGTTCAACTTTTTTTTGAAATTCATCAAACAGTACACCATTTGAAGCTACAATCTCTTTGCCGAAAATATAATTTTTGCCACCATGAAAGTCCCCCACTTTCCCACCTGCTTGCTGTACCAGAAATGCTCCGGCTGCAACATCCCAGGCACTTAAATTGTATTCATAAAAAGCATCGTATCTTCCACAGGCAACATATGCCAGGTCCGTTGCTGCAGAACCCAGTCTGCGAACCCCGTGTGTTTGGGTAAAGAAGTACTCCAGGCTTTTCATAAAAGGTGCCATACGTTCATAACTTGTATATGGAAAACCTGTTGCTATTAATGAATCGGAGACTTTAGAGGTTTGTGAAACAGAAATAGGATTGCCATTTAAATATGCCAAAGCATTTTTATAACTATAAAAACACTCGGAACTTACTACTTCATAAACAATTCCAATCACAATCTCTTCATTTTCAATAAGCGCAACACTGATCGCATAGGGTGGAGAACCATGAATGAAATTGGTAGTACCGTCAATCGGATCAATGATCCAATTGTATGTTTTGTTGGCTTTAGATCCTGTTCCTTCTTCCGCAATAAATCCGGATTCCGGCAGAATATTCTGCAATCCTTTCACCAATCTGAGTTCTGCACTCTTATCTGTCGCTGTAACAAAATCATGTTTCCCTTTAACCATAAATCTATTTGATGAATTTTTTTCTCTCTCATTCTTAATAAAACCAGCAACCTCTTCCACCAAAACTTTGACATCCCGGCATAATAATTCAAAATTCATAAAATTTATTTTTTTGGTCGTAAAGATAAGTTGATAATTAGGATAAAAAAATCGAATATAGAAAAGGAGAGGTTGATGAAAAGTACAGATCCGGCAAATTAATTTTTAAATAACTTACGCTTATAATATTCATACAGCTGAAACTGTGAGCGAATCTCCTGAGGATCTTCGGAAGTTACATAAATATTATCCTGTTCCTCATTAATAATTCTGGCTTTCACATTATCACGCATTTGAATTTTTATCATATCCTCAATTTCTTTTTGAATCTCTTTATCGTATAACGGGCAGGCTACCTCAATTCTTCTATCCAGATTTCTCCCCATCCAGTCAGCCGAAGAAATATAATACAGTTTATTCCCATTGTTGTGAAAAATCGTAATTCTTGAATGTTCAAGAAACTTATCAACTATACTAATTGCCTTGATATGTTCACTCATTCCAGGAATACCGGGTATTAATGAACAAATTCCTCTAATAATAAGTACGATATCAACTCCTGCGTTATTTGCCTGATACAATTTGTAAATAAACTCCTTATCGACAAGATTATTGATCTTCAATATTATTTTAGATTTATTGCCTTTCTGCGCATTTTGTATCTCATTATCAATCAACCGATAAAATTTCTTTCTCATGTATAAAGGAGACACTATAAGATGTCGATAAGACTGGTTTCGGTAAGTATTTGCAAAAAAATCAAATACCTTTTTAACTTCCCTTGTTATTCTTGGATCAGCTGTGAATAATGTCAGATCAGAATAAACATTTGCTGTTCCTTCATGAAAATTTCCTGTACTTACGCAGGAATAATTTACCAAATGACGATTTTCAATACGCGTAATATTTAACAATTTGGCATGTACTTTCAGTCGTGGAATCCCAAAAAAGATATTTGCCCCGACTTCTTCCAGTTTTCTTGACCAGTAGATATTCGCTTCTTCATCAAATCGTGCCTGCAATTCAATTACAACATTCACCTGTTTCCCATTCCTGCATGCATTCATTAAGGCATTTACCACTTTTGAATTGTCAGCAACCCTGTAGATAGTTAGCGATATTTCACGTACTTTCGGATCAATGGATGCTTCCTGGAGCAATCCAATGAAAACATTAAAATCCTGGTAGGGAACGTGCAGCATGAAATCTTTCTGATTCATAATTGCCAGAATACTTTTATTATATTCTACCAGTTTATGCCATAAGGGTCTTGTCCTTTCATAAGTTAGTTCTTTTGGACCTATATCGGGAAAATTCATAAAATCTTTGAAATTGTGATATCTTCCCCCGGGTATTAGATTATTGGCTTCATCCAGTTTTATCTTTTTGATGATAAAATCAAGCAGATCTTTTGCTATACTATTGTCAAATACAAAACGGACAGGCTGCCCGGTTTTTCTTCCCATAACTCCTTTGGAGATCTGTTCAAGAAAGCTTTGGGATACATCATTGTCCATATCCAGTTCCGCATCCCGGGTCAGCTTAATTGTCCACCCTTCACAGGTATCAAATTCAAAAATGGCAAAAACATCCTCAAGAGCAAATCGTATAATATCTTCCAGTAAGATGATAAATTTTCTGTCCAATTCCGAGGAAAGTTCAATAAAGCGTGGAAGTGAATCGGTCGGTATTTCAATCAACGCATACTCAGAATCCTTTTTTTGTCCATTATTAAGCTTTATGGCCAGATAAATCGATTTGTCTTTCAGGTAAGGAAACTCCGCTATATTATGCAGCATAATAGGCGATAATTCAGGCATTATTTTTTCCTTGAAATATTTCCTGACAAAAATTTCCTGCTTTGGATTTAATTCTTTTTCATTAATAATAAAAATATTATGCTTCTCTAATTCGCCGAGTATATTGTGAAATGCAGTCTCGAATCTGTTCTGAAGTTTTAATACTTTTTTCTGAATTTTATTCATAAGCCGAATAGGCTTTTCTCCTTCAACACGCTGTTTCCCTTCCTGAATGTCTATCATTCTTTTTATTGTGGCAACACGAACTTTAAAAAACTCATCAAGATTGTTGGAGAATATTCCGAGAAAATGAATTCTTTCTATTAAAGGTACGTGTTTCTTATCCTCTGCTTCCTGCAATACCCTTTCGTTGAAAGAAAGCCAGCTTAATTCGCGGTTGATTATTTTTTGGCGCTTTTTCCCCATATACAATGATCACTTTGTTCGTCTGAAGTCAGGATTCTTTCTTAGGAAAATCATAATACTCATTTTTCATATTTGATTTTCCTATTTGTTTCCAATCAGAACATTGAAAGTCAAATATAGCAATTCCACAGGTTGGAAGCTCAATAAATGGCTTTTTTGCAAATGTCCGGGTCAATTCTGAAAAATCAGGATTATGCCCGAATATCATCAGTTTTGACACAGATGAAGGTTGAGAATGAATTAAATTGAAAATCTCATCTATTCCGCCACCGTACAATCGTTTATCAACTTGCAGTTTACTATAGGATAGCTCATATACGTTGATAAAGATTGAGGCTGTATGAAATGCCCTGTTTGCCGGACTTGAAATGAATACCTCAGGTACTTTACAATCAATTTTTAATCTGCGGGCCATTTCATAAACATTTCTGATACCTCTTAATTTCAGTGGCCTGTCAATATCGGAAATATTCTCATAATCCCATGCTGATTTACCGTGTCGAACAATGTAAAGTGTTTTTTTTGATGCCATAATTCGTTGAAAGATTATAAAAGATTACTCGCCAGTTCTGCCAGAAAACTCCTCTCCCCTTTCACAAGATTAATGTGAGAGAATACCTCCTGACCTATCATTTTATCAGTTAAATAAGATAACCCATTTGATTTCATATCCAAATAAGGTGTGTCAATTTGTTCAATATCTCCGGTAAAAACCATTTTTGTGTCTTCTCCGGCACGGGTAATTATTGTCTTTATCTCATGAGGTGTAAGATTTTGTGCTTCGTCAACAATAAAATAGGCTCTGGAAAGACTTCTTCCACGGATATAAGCCAATGGAGTTATAATTAATTTTTCAGAATTCTGCATTTCCTCAATTTTCTGATAGTCCTTGCTGGTAGGGCTGAATTTGTTCTTTATCACATCCAGGTTATCAAACAGAGGTTGCATATATGGTCCGATCTTCTCTTTCGCATCGCCGGGAAGAAAGCCAATATCCCTGTTTGAAAGAGGTACTATTGGTCTTGCCAGAAATATCTGCGTGTATTTTTGTCGTTGCTGAATGGCCGCAGCCAGGGCAAGAAGCGTCTTGCCGGTGCCGGCTTTCCCTGTTATTGATATGAGTTGTACCTCATCTCTGAGAAGTGCATCAAAAGCAAATGTTTGTTCTGCATTTCGTGGCTCAATGCCATATACTTTCTGTTTTAATACTCTCTCAAATACTTTGTCGTTTGAATTATAATGTACCAAAGCACTGGATCGATTTCCTTTTAAAATAAAATACTGATTGGGTTTTGGCGGTGGTGAAATTTTTATTTCATCAATTAAAATGCCCTCCTCTTCATTGTATATTTTAGCTATCTGATCATCATCTATATCTTCAAGAGTATAGATCTTTTTGTAAATCATATCGATATTCTGCACTTTGTCACTCTCGTAATCACCTGCCATCACACCAATTGATTTGGCCTTCATACGCAGATTAATATCCTTGGTGATAAGAACAACTTCACTGTTCTTTTTATTCAGGTAAACAAACTCGACTATGGCCAAAATACGATGATCGGGGGTGTCTTCAGGAAATGATGCTCTCATTTTTTCAGAAAAAACTTTCCCTGTTTCAATGGATAATTTGCCTAAGCCTTTACCCAACGGGATCCCCCCATTAAACAAACCATCACCTGATAATCTATCCAGTTCCCGGGTAAATTCACGTGCATGAAAATTGATCAGATCATTGCCTTTTTTAAATTTATCAAGTTCTTCAAGGACGGTTATAGGAATAATTACATCATTTTCCTGGAAATTGAAGATGCACTTATAATCATGTAAAAGAACATTTGTATCCAACACAAAAATCTTACTTTTTTTCTTTGTCATAGATTATTCTTTCATTAATGTAAGTCATTAAATTTAGAAATTAATTCTTATAATTTTGTGCAGGCATTTGTCACAAAAAATAATATACTATGGATGTACTTCAAGCCATCTTTACAAGACGCAGTATCCGAAGGTATTCTGATAAAGAAATCGATAACAAAACAGTTGATAAAATTATTCATGCCGGAATGTATGCTCCTTCTGCAGTTAACAAGCAACCATGGCATTTTATCGTGTTTGAGAAAAAAGAAACCTGTAATGCTATTATGGAGATTCATAAAAGCGCAATCATGCTTGCTGAAGCAAAAAAATCGATTCTGATATGTTTTGATGAAAATCTTCAACATGATGATGGATATGGTCTCCTGGATTGCTCTGCAGCTGCACAAAATATGCTGCTGGCTGCACATGCGATCGGTTTAGGAGCCTGTTGGATAGGTATTTACCCGAGAAAAAACAGAATGGAAGGGCTGCGAACAATATTCCGGCTTCCTGACAATATCATACCTCTGGCCGTGATCTCTCTCGGATATCCTGCTGAAATAAAAGAAACACCCGATCGGATCAAGCCGGAAAGAATTCATTATGAAAGCTGGTAGTAAAGGCAACTGAATACCTCCAAACAATGACCTACCAGGCAACCATTGATTATTTGTTTCGTTCGCTGCCCATGTACCAGCGTATTGGAGGTCCGGCTTATAAAGCAGACCTTGAAAATGCACTTTTTCTTGATAAAGCTTTTCATCATCCGCATAAGAAATTTTTAACCATACATATAGCTGGCACAAATGGCAAGGGCTCAGTAAGCCATATGCTGGCATCAGTTTTACAGGCTGAAGGCTATACCACAGGTCTTTATACTTCTCCTCACCTGCTCGATTTCAGGGAGAGAATAAAAGTTAACGGAGTGCCTGTTTCAAAACAATTTGTGGTTGAATTTACAGAAAATAACAAACGGCTCTTTGAACAAACAAAACCTTCATTTTTTGAAATGACAGTTTTTATGGCATTTGAATATTTTGCTTACAAAAAGTCCGATATTGCAATTGTTGAAGTGGGTTTGGGCGGACGCCTGGATACAACCAATATTATTACTCCTGAAGTATCAGTGATCACAAACATCAGTAAAGATCATACGGCATTTCTGGGCAACACGGTTGCGCAAATTGCAAAAGAAAAAGCAGGTATAATGAAACACAGTGTTCCTGTTGTGATTGGAGAAACACAGGAAGAAACCAGGGATATCTTTATTCAAACTGCCGGGAAGAAGAATAGCAAAATCTATTTCGCTGACCAGTATTTTTCAATTGCATACGGAATGAAAAATATGATGAATTCTGTAAGGTATAATTTTTCAAATTGTTACCACTGGACATTTCATTCCCTGGATACTGATCTTCTGGGACACTATCAAAGAAGAAATATTCCAACCGCTCTTATGGTACTTGCTGTTTTGGATATGAAGGGCATTCGAGTGAAACTCGGATCAATCAGAAAAGGATTTGAACAAGTCAGAAAATCAACCGGCTTGTTGGGAAGATGGCAGGAAGCAGGTTACAATCCTCTGACAATCTGCGATATTGCGCATAACAAAAGTGGAATTGAGAATATTCTTTTACAGATCCAATCAACACCTCATAAAACTTTGCATATGGTGTTGGGATTTGTTTCCGACAAAGACATCGAAGAAATACAACAAATTCTTCCTGTAAATGCAAAATATTATTTGTGTGAACCTGATATTCCCCGTGCAATGAAAATTTCAGTTTTATCTGCCGGTTTTAAAAGTAAGGGATTTGTATTTAAGGAATTCTATAACGTTGAAGATGCATATAGAGAAGCTGCAGCTAATGCAAAAACCAGTGATATGATCTATATTGGCGGAAGTACTTTTGTCGTTGCTGATTTTTTACGTTGGAAGAAAAGTATTACCTGACTGCAGAAAGACAATCTCAATTCATAAAATAAGGATTAGAAATAGCTGGAACCATCCCAGCAGTGTGTACATAGTTTTTCTTTTGGCAAACCAATAGCATCTACCAGATCATCCAGTTTCTGATATTTCAGACTTGTTAAATCAAGGTTCTTTCTAATTTGTTCAACCATGGCACCGTATTTCCCGTTATTTCGATCCGAATATTCTTTCATATCCACATTTTCTTTCCCTTCCAGTTCCTTTACTGCTGTGTGAGTAGCCAGATCGAGGTGCGAACGGGAACGGCTGAAATTCAGAAATTCACAGGGATAAGTAAGTGGCGGACACGCAATACGCATATGTACCTCCTTCATGCCTGATGCATACAGGTCGCGTACATTATCTTTCAGCTGCGTTCCTCGTACAATTGAATCATCCAAAAATACACCTCGCTGATCTTTGATAATGGATGTATTGGGAAGCAGTTTCATTTTTGCAACAAGATCACGCATTTCCTGACTTTGCGGCATAAAACTGCGCGGCCATGTGGGAGTATATTTTGAATAGGGACGTTTTAACGGAATATTCTTTTCATTGCTGTATCCCATTGCATGTCCAACTCCTGAATCGGGTATGCCTGCAGCAAAATCGACTTCCGATTTGTCATTTTTAGCTAAGGCAGCACCACATCGATAGCGGCATTCGTCAACATTTATTCCTTCGTAAAATGAAGGTGGATAACCATAATAAACCCATAAGAAAGCGCATATTTGCATCTTCTCATTCGGTTTGCGCAACTGTTCGTATCCTTCGGCCGTCAGTTTTACAATTTCTCCCGGGCCAACAAAGTATTCTGTTTTGTAACCTAGGTTAGGAAATGCACAGGTTTCAAAAGAAGCTGCATACCCTGTATTCTTTTTCCCAATAACAATGGGTGTTCTTCCCAATTTATCGCGGGCTGCAATAATACTATTCTCATTCAAAATTAATAAAGAACAGGAGCCTTTCACTTTCTCATAGACATTCTCAATCCCTGATACAAAATCTTTACACTCAGCGATGAGCATGGCTACAAGTTCAGTAGGATTTACCGAACCCTGACTTGTCTCGGAGAATGTTCGATGTTGTTGCATATACCGGTCCTCCAACTCATCGATATTCACAATTTTTGCTACCGTAGCAACTGCAAAGCGTCCCAAATGAGAGGTAACAAGGATTGGTTGCGCTTCGTTATCACTTATTACACCAATACCAATGTTCCCAACAAAACCTTTCATGTCATTCTCAAATTTATTTCGGAAGTAACCATCCTCAAGACTATGTATTGCACGCTGAAATCCGACTTTTTCAGAAAAAAAAGACATCCCTGCCCTTTTTGTGCCAAGGTGAGAATGGTAATCGGTGCCATAAAAGACATCCGCTACACAATCGCCTTTTAATACGCTGCCAAAAAATCCGCTCATACTGGTTTTTTATTTGGGTTTTATTTCTAAATGCAAATAAAACAAAACTTTTACACGAAATTGATGGAGTTAATAAATGGAGGTCAATTGTTAATAATTATATTAATAATGGAAGATTATCGCAAAATCTTATTGCTCACAAAATGGCGCAAGCCTGCCTGCAGCAGGCAGGTCTGCGCCATAGAAAGGCAGCTTAAGGATAATCCTTTGAAATAATTTATATAAGTCATAGGTTTGTATAGAGGGGAGATAGAGGTAATACCAACTTTTTCTTATCACATGAGAATATATAATAACGATGAATATAATAAAACCAGATCTGTACCAAAATATACAGAATATAGCAGCTATACGTATATTATTGATAATTTTAGTACATATATAAACTAGTGTCATGTCAAGTTTCGATTGACGGATAAAGTCGATTGAGTTTTATCCTGGCATCCTTGGTTGTAAATTGCCAATTTATTTTAGCATCCTTATTATTCCTATGGTTTTGCCAAGCCTTCACCTCATTCCGTATTGTTTTTTTATTATCTATTCTCCGGTTTAAACATTGTTTTGTTAGTACATTTAGTTCAATTTCTGCCATATTTAACCAACTTCCATGCTTTGGCGTATAAATAAACTCAAAACGGTCCCATATTCTTTTAGCTTCAACCGGTTCAAACGTTTCATAAAGTGCGGCAGCGGTATGTGTGGCTAAATTATCCATAACCAATGTGATAATTTCTACGTCAGCATATAAATTATCTGCAATTTCGCGGATTAATATTGCCCAATCAATCTTAGTTTTCTGATCGGTTACTTTTACATAGCGCTTCCCTGCTAAAGGTTCATTTACCATAAATACATTACATACTCCACATCGTGAGTATTCATAATCATATTTCTTTTCAAAGCCTGGAGACATAGGAACTGGTTGTCTGGTTTCTTTAATCAATTGTTTAGGCGATTCATCCATACATATTACAGGCCTTGCTATGTTATATGGCCGTTTGTAAACATCTAACACCTGCTCCATTGCTGCAACAAAATGGCTGCTTTGATGGGGAGGGATCACCCAACCTTTTACTTTCCAAGGTTTAAGTTCGTTTTTTTTAGAACCATTCTAACTGTTTCGTGAGAAATGTCTTCAACATATTTCAATTCGACCATTCGATCTGCAAGTAATCTTAACGACCATTTAGCATATCCTTTTGGTGGCTTACCGCAAGCAATCGCAATTAAATGAGCTTCTGCCTCACCATCAAATCTCTTCCGGTATACCCGACTTGTCGGTGCAATCTCAAGGGCTGATTCAAATCCTTCTAAAACAAATCGTTTTTTTACTCTGTCAATGGTTCTCATACCCGTTTTAAGTACTTTACAAATCTCTTCATTTGTTTGCCTGTTTTCTGAATATTGTCCTTCGTCAACATTCAGTAAGATAAGAGAATGAATAACTTTTTTTGCAGTATGACTGCCTTTTCTGGTTATTTCCATTAATAATTCTCTTTCTTTCTCGGTAAGCGTTACTTTGTACTTTATCATTTTTTTTTGACAAAGATACAAAAAAAATATTAATACGCCATACTATTATTGACATGACACTAGTT
>Ga0315533_1000898_pt1 | contig 24096 bp, 16 predicted proteins | sample SalMarSW160130MG_FD_203081 | JGI IMG/M metagenome (GOLD analysis project Ga0315533, IMG submission 203081) | Salt marsh sediment microbial communities from the Plum Island Ecosystem LTER, Massachusetts, United States - Salt Marsh Sediment SW1601-30 ... | reverse complement strand
GCAATTCGTTGCTGATTTGGCGATGTTGCAGTGCCTCCGTCATAATTGGTAGTCATACTCCCTGATAAATCTATTAAACAAATTACTTCAGGACAACCAATAGGTACTGTTGTCGTAATTGATGCCGGATTTACCCCAGGGCATCCGTTCAAACTGTAATTAACAGTTACTGTCTTATCGCCATCTGTCAGCCATTTTAGTGTCACCGAATTGCTGGAACTTCCTATATCACCTGACATAATACTATAATCTGTGCCTGAAACACCACTAACAGACCATATATAGTTAGAGATTCCTGCACCTGATTCTGTTGTATATGTTACTTCAATCTCTTTACAGGTATTTGCCCCTGGTGCTATAATAAAGCTCGGTGTTGGTGACAAATAGACCGTTGTTGTATTCGAAGCCGGATCAGTACCAGGACATCCGTTACTATTGTAATTAACAGTTACTGTCTTGCCTCCTGCTGTCAGCCATTTTAGTGTTACCGAATTACTGGAACTTCCTGTACCCCCTGACGTAATATTATAATCTGTACCTGAAACACCAGGGACAGACCATACATAGTTTGTTATACCTCCACCTGACTGCGTCGTATATATGACATCTGTTCCGGTACATGTAGTGGGCCCTGGTTGCACTATAAATGTCGGTACAGGTAATGAATAGACAGTCGTTGTATTTGACGCCGGACTTGCTCCTGGGCATCCATGATCGCTGTAATTTACTGTTACAATTTTGTCGCCTTGTGTCAGCCATTTTAAAGTCACTGTATAGCTGGAGCTTCCTGTACCCCCTGACGTAATATTATAATCTGTACCTGAAATACCAGGGACAGACCATACATAGTTAGAAATACTTGTGCTGGATTGTGTTGTATAAGTGACACTGGTTCCTGCACAAGTGGTGGGTCCAGGTTGTGTGCTGAATGTCGGTACAGGTAATGTATAGACAGTCGTTTTATTTGACGCCGGACTTGCTCCTGGGCATCCATGATCGCTGTAATTTACAGTTATAGTTTTGTCGCCTTGTGTCAGCCATTTTAAAGTCACTGTATAGCTGGAACTTCCTGTACTCCCTGACGTAATATTATAATCTGTACCTGAAACACCAGGGACAGACCATACATAGTTAGTTATACCTCCACCTGACTGTGTCGTATATGTGACATCTGTTCCGGTACATGTAGTAGGCCCTGGTTGAACTGTAAATGTCGGGTCGGGCAATGGATTTACAGTTACACTAACATTCTGGGTAACAGAGCACTCCTCAGAAGTATAAATAGACATGGTTCCTGTATAAGTTTCTGCAGCTGTTCCTGCAGGTATTACAATATCAGGTATCGTCCCTGAACCTGCATTGAACACATATGACGTTTTTGTCTGATCGGTTAATGTTGCCCAGTCTATACTATATGATACAGGATTGTTAGTTGTAAATGTGTATGGCATCGTTGTACCCTGATCTCCTGTGTTATAACATACTGGAGCTATTATTCCGGTTGTAGTGATTGTCGGATACGGACTTGGATTTCCCGACGGCATATAAAGCTTGTCTAGCACAAAAAGCTTTGACTCTTCCGAAGTGAATTCATCACCGCTATATGTAACTGAAACATAATCAAATCCGGTAGTATTATCTTCACAATCATACGTTATTCCATCTGCCGTTGAAGCTGAATGCTGTGTGCCGTTCACATAATAGCTTACTCCAGTAATAGATGCATCAGAATTATCATAAATTGAAAAAGTGAGTTTCTTTACTTTGATATCAGATACACCTGATTTAAATAAAATCTGGAATTCTCCAGAACTGTTATACGAGTCGCAAAAATAAGTATTAGCTGCAAAGAATTTATATTCATTATCAGGTTCAAGTGGATTATAATTCAATAACCAGTATCCAGATACGTTTCTGATGATTACGGTTGTATCAGTATTACACCCATCAATATTAACATTAATACTTAGTTCAGAATTAGATACGCAATCCCCTACACTGCTATGATACAAATCAAGAATATCGGTTTGAGCATTTAATTGAGAGCCATGTAAAATCATAATGATTGCCAGGCCGCAAAACATAAAAAATCTTAAAAATAAATTCTTCTTCATTTGTTCAATCCTTTTAAATCAAAACAGTATAAAACTTAGTATCCCGGATACATTTATTTCCGGATATGAATAACACTTGAATCCCTTCTGAACACATCCCTGAAAACAAGAGAATGCCGGGATTTTTAACTGGAATAACAAAACTAAAACCAGGTTTTTTTGCAGACATTTTTTCATTTAAACAAAACCTTGAAAAAATATCCCCAAAATATACGATGATTTACTTTAAAAAGCAATTTTTTTTTTCAGACCAATATAATAAAAGCGAAAGACGAAGCAATCTTGTTATTCTACAATTATCTTCCTCATAGCAATATACCTGTCAATCAGCAGATTAATAATATATAATCCCTGTGGCTGCCTGCTGAGATCTACCTCATATAAGAAGTGTTCAGTTGTTTTATCCAGCTTTAATGACACAATTTCTTTTCCTGATTCGGTAATGATCCTTATCAGCATCTCTCCGAAAATATTATTGTCAATTTCAATTGTAAACAAACCGGTACTGGGATTGGGATATAATTTCAGTCCTTTAAATGGATCGACATCATCCAAACCGGTATCACCTGTAGGGATAGTAACAATGTCGCTTCTTGTAAAGCATCCCTGGATGGTTCCTATACTCACCTGGTAATCGCCCATTTTGCGTACTGCGACATAATAGTAATCATCGGCGCCCTCAATGAGATTGCCGTTGCAATACCACTTGTAAGAATCAGCATTTTTGTTGCTGCAGGTGATATACCATACAGTTGGTCCCTGTGCATGCAGCATTGGTTTCTCAGGAGCTTCAGGCAGGTTAATGTTAAATACCTCAGATTCCTTTATACATCCGTTAAGCTCAGCTTCAAGAATATAATTACCCTGTTCAGATAAATACAGATATGAAAGAGTGTCATTGGCACGAGGCAGCCCGTCTTTGTACCAGAGGTAATGATATCCTGATACCGTCTGGGTGGCACTAAGCTTTATCTGGTCTTCACCGGGACAAACACCTTCCGTATAGTTGGCAGATTCAATGACAGGTACAGTCGGGGGAACCTTAACCGTTACAGTTACCGCAGAAGTTGTCACACTGCATCCGTGTGTATTGGAGATATCAAGCTGGTAAATGCTTGATGATTTAGCAGTATAGCTGTCTGATGTTGCACCGGGAATAAGTCCGTATTCATTTCTCCAGTTATATGAGTTACCTGTAACAGAAGGAGTGCTGAGTATCACGCTGTCGCCGCCGCAGAAGGTTGCGGGGCCACTGAGGTTCACGGCACCAGCAGAAGGAACAGGATTTACAACAATATCTATCGAGTTTGATGAAGAGACTGAGCATCCATTGGTATTGGATACCACAAGGTTAAAAGAACCGGAGTTTTTAGCAGCATGACGGCTTGAATCAATACCTACAGTACCACCGTTAAGCCTCCATTCATAAGAATAACCTGCATTATGAGTCACACTCAGGATCACGGAATCGCCCTGGCAGAATTCGAGATCACTATCTGCAGAAATCAATGGAGCCGAAGGAGCAGTTAAAACAGTAACGGTTACATTTTCTGTTTTGATAAAGCAGCCGGAAGAATTGGTGATTTTCAAAGCATAAACTCCTGAGTTTTGAGCAGTATAACTATTTGTCACTGCACCGGTTATGGCAGCACTGTTATTTTCCCATTGATATGTGTAAGCAGGATTATCTGTAACGCTAAGTTCTACGCTTGAACCCTGGCAGAAGGTTGTGGGGCCGCTTATATTTACAGTTGGCACGGTGGGTTTGGGGTTAACAATAACATCAATACTATTGGTTGAATTAACTGAGCATCCTGTTGAGTTGGATACGGTAAGGGAGTATGTTCCGGAGGATTTAGCATTATAGCGTGATGAATCTATTCCCACAGCGCCGCCGTTGAGTTTCCATTGATAGATATAACCGGCCGTGTTTGTAACACTAAGAATAACAGAATCGCCCTGGCAGAATTCAAGGACTCCGCCGGCAGATATTGCCGGGGCAGCAGGTGCATCCTGAGCAGTAACAGCAACCTGAGAGGAGGTTGTCTTGCAACTTCCTGTATTATTGACCACTTCAACGCTATAATTACCGGTTACTTTTGCAACATAATTGCTCGAATCAGTACCTGTCAGACCTGTTCCATTCATAAGCCAGTTATAGGTGTAATTGTTATCTTCAGGTACAGAAAGAGTTACGCTGTCGCCTTTGCAGAATACAAGGGGCCCGTCCGCTGTTATTCCCGCTGAAGGATAAGAAGCGACAGTTGCTGTTTTCTGAACTGAAGCGGAGCAGCCATTATCTGCAAATGCCCATAAGGTGATATTGTAATCACCCGGATTAAGGTAACCATGGCTTCCCGGATCCTCTAAAGTTGATGTTCCTCCGTCACCATAGTTCCATAACCATGCATTAATAGTAAGTCCATTGTTATCAGTTGTGTTTGTAACTGATGTTGGTGTTCCCTGGCAGACCAGGTCGACAGTAAAATCAGTTAACGGGACAGCTTTAACAACAACTGTTTTTGTGATTGAATCAGCATAGCTGGTTGTATTTACAACAAGTTTTACCTGGTAATTTCCTGCAGATGAATAAAGATGTACGGGATTTTGAACAATATCGCTTTCCCCATCGCCAAAATCCCAATACCAGCTTATTATGTCTTCACCTGAAGTCAATGTAAGATCCGTGAAATGAGTTGAATCGCCTGTACAAACTGTATCGGCTGCAAATCCTGCATTAACCACAGAAATGGTGAAGGTTTGTTCATCAGCCCATGAACTGCCTTTATAAGCATTATTGACTGCCTGCACGCTCCAGTAATATGTTCCTACCGGCAGACTATCCAGCTTATACTTCAAATTCAGATCGGCATTGCCAATCCTGGATACTTTTCTTTTGCCTGTAGTCAGATCAGCCATAGGTGACACAATATTGCAGGTTCCTGTTTCAGTACCTACTCTTACATTATATGAAGTACCTGTATTCAGGCTGTCCTGCCATGACAGTATAATTCCATAACCCTCATTGTCAGAGGTTAGATGGTCCGGAGAGTAAACCGGCGCCCCCGGGATATTTGCTATACACCCATTGACGACCGGTTACTGCAACAGTTTCTGAAACAGACTGTAAAGAAACCAGGTTGGCGTTTGTAAAAACACCATTTGTATTCTTCATCATAACAGGAGGATCCATATCGGCATAAAGAGCATCTGAAAAACCTTCACTGTCATAGTCTCCAACAGACACATTATTACCCGGATTGGTGATATTGAAATTTACATCCGGTAAATACTGATTCAGGGTATTGTTTTTATGAAGTTTTGAATTCAAAATATCAAAATGGCCATCATTATCAGTGTCCACCCAAATACTATTGATATATGACCCCCCGACTTGTTCAACATTTGCCAGATCCTGATCAACCAGAAGGAATTCACCTTCACGGTTGTTGAGTATATATATTTTCCCTTCAAGTCCCATTAAAATATCCTCATCACCATCGTTGTCATAATCAACAGCATCAACAGAGGAAATGGTTACAGATCCGATTGAAATGAAGTTTAATTCTTCAATAACTATTTCACTGAATGTATCGCTTCCCCGGTTTTCATAAAGCCGGGTCCCCATGAAAATATCAAGATCATTATCATTATCAAAATCTATCCAGGTGCCGGCATAACTTTTAACAGGAAACGTAATCAGGAGATCAGTAAAGGTCTTATCCCCATTGTTTTTAAATACTTTAGGATTATACCCAGGAAGAAAAATATCCAGATCTCCATCATTATCATAATCACCCCACTGGCAATTATTAGAACTTGTAGTTACCAGATCAATCTCGGAATCTATAAACTGGGAATATGATAAAAGAGAAATGCAGCAGATAATTATAAATAAGAATATTTTTCGGAGCATTTTGGATAGTAGCCTGAAGCAATGAGAAAGAATATCCGGAAGCAATACCGGAACCTGTTTATTAAAAATAAGTTCTTTCATCCTGAGCAGGTTTAAGAATATTCGTTGTAAAAGTTAAAACAATTTACTTGATCAGAACAAATATTTCTCAGTTATTTTTATGTAAGTATTGACCCCATTGACCAAACAGAATTAAAAGGTTGTCAAAAATTACAATCAAAAATCAGTCATATTCTTAAAATGTCGTAACTTTATAAACGGTACACGGTAAAAGGATTATAAAAGAGGATGGTATGGTATTTGAATAGAGGCATAAGGCAACTGGCATCAGGCGTCAGGAATACCAGAGCCGCATGTCGCTAACCGTACGCCGCAAACCGGGATAAATTGATTATCTTTAAGTTATTAAATACGTAAAGTCATGTCACCAAAAAGGTTTTTTTCAGTATTTTCTTTTTTCCTGGCAGCAGTTGTAATTATGGCCCAGGAAAAACCCACCCCTTCATATTACAGCTTCAGCAAGGGATTGAAAACGCAGACCGTCCTTCAGGATGATTTCAACAAATTCAACAATTACTGGCTGCTGGGAATAGAAGAGAACAGCTGGTCGGAAAGCATTGAAGACGGCCACCTTGTGTTCCAGTCATTAACAACCAAGGCTAAAGAAGACCTGCTTCCGGTCATCATCGATCAAAACCGGGATTTTGAAATTGAGACCTCCATACGTTTTGTCGAGGGACAAATGGATAAGGGTTATGGTCTTCAATGGGGAAAGTCGGTCAACCCGGTACGACAATTCGATTTTCTGCTTACCGGAGGAGGCCATTTTACTATAGATAAATATGACGGGGGATTCTCTGATTACATACCCTTTACACTATCGGACGATGTTAACAGGTATGCCTTCAACAAGCTCACTATCAGGAAGGTATCAGACAAATACTATTTTTTCCTGAATGAGAAGCTTGTCCATACGATGCCATTCGAACCATTTTTCGGCAACCTTGTAGGATTCCAGGTGGGAGATAACTCCACAATAATGGTCGATCATATAAACATTGCTTACCTCGACGAAGTGAAGCAGGAAAAATCAAAGGTCCTGATTATGGACTATAAGTTTAATACTACCAGTGATAAAGTAGCCATCGGGAAAGCAGTTACTCTTACAGTAAATATAACTAATGTGGGAAATAAAGATGCTGATAACCTTTTAATCAATTATAAAGTACCGGAAAATATTGAAGTGGTGGATTTCAAGAAAGTCCCTTCTCTTAAGGCAGGCGAAGAGGAACTTCTTACACTGCAGTTCTTTGCAAATAAAAATTATACCGATACAATCATCCCGATAAATTTTGAAATTACAGGGGCTGATATCACCAATGTTAATGACTTTGCCTTGGCTGTGGTTGTCGATAAACCTGTAACTCAGGAGATTGACAAATCGCTGGCTCAGAATTACAGTGAATTCAGGGGTGGCAATGACCCGCTGAAAGGATTGAATGTAGCCCAGGCAATGAAATCAGTCCAGGTGGGAGAATATTATGCACTTGTTATCGGCATAGATCAGTATTCAGGTGAATGGCCTATGTTGCGGAATGCTGTTAATGACGCAAAAGGTGTTGCCGGAACTCTTTCATCAAAATATGAATTCCAGTACCTTAAAACACTTTATGATAAAGATGCCACCCGTGATAATATCCTTAAGGAATTTGAATGGCTGATGCAGAATGTTAAACCAAATGATAACGTCTTCATTTATTATTCCGGACACGGTGAATACCTTGAAAATATGGATAAAGGATTCTGGGTTCCTATTGATGCTTCATCAAAAACCATTTCACGGTATATCTCCAATGAGGATATACGGTCATTCCTTTCAGGCATAAACTCAAAGCATACGTTGCTTGTCACCGATGCCTGCTTCAGCGGCGATATCTTCAGGGGAAAGACTATGACAATTCCTTATGAGAATTCAACAAAATACTACCAGAAAATGTATTCACTCAACAGCAGGAAAGCCCTTACATCGGGTGGTGTCGAACCGGTTATGGACAAGGGGAAGGAGGGCCACTCGGTATTTGCATACTATTTCCTGCAGGCCCTGGAAAAAAATTCCGAGAAATATCTTGATGCAGGACAGGTTTTTGAATCATTAAAGATCCCTGTTGTGAATAATTCATATCAGACACCGGCATACAGCCCGATAAGAAATGCCGGAGACGAAGGTGGTCAGTTTATCTTTATGTTAAAATAGAAATTAAGCACTGAGACACGAAATACATGGAGCAGTAAGTCATTGATAATATACTGGTTGTGAGTTCCGGTAAAAGAAGATTTAAGAACAAGGAATAATGATTTTTGATTTAAGAAGTAAAAGTCCATTAATAAAAATGGTTAACTTTATAAATATAAAATTTCTAAAATCACAAATCGTTAATCATCATTCATAGATCATTTTGATAAAAGCAAATGTTACCATCAAGAATTTCCAAAAGTCTTCTTGTTTGTTTATTTCTTCTGACTTTTTCAGTAACAGGCCTCTCCCAGCAGTACTTTTTCAGGAAATACTCTGTAGAAGAGGGTCTTCCGCAATCATCTGTTTACTGTATTATTGAAGATACACGTGGTTTTATCTGGATGGGAACCGACGGAGGTGGCCTCTGCCGGTTCGACGGAAACATATTTGAGACATTCACCAAAGCCAACGGGCTCTCTGACAACATTATAAGAACTCTTTTTGAAGACAGCAGAGGTAATCTCTGGATTGGCACTGACAATGGTTTAACATTATATGATGGTGTGAGTTTTAAAGCTTTTACTGAAGAGCCTGCCCTTACCGGTACATCTGTTCTTAAAGTTACTGAGGGAAGTAACGGGATCATCTGGATTGGTACCAATAATAACGGACTGGCCGCAATAGAACACGGAGATTCTCTTCGTGTAACCAATTTTACTTCTGACAATGGCTTGATAAGCGATTTTATTTTCGATATATATGAAGATTCTGAAAAACACCTGTGGCTCGGGATGGTGGGAGGAGTCAACATCCTTACATTCTCACGGGGTGATACCCTGTCAGTTGAAAATATTGAAGATCCTATAATTCCGGCAGATATTATCCTCTCCATTGAAGAGGCAGATGATAAATCCTTCTGGCTTGGCAGTTATGGCGAAGGTGTCTTCAGGGCCATTCCTGCAAAAGAGGACAATGATTATGAAATAGTTCCCTCCCGGATAAATGACCTGTATCATGGACTGATTGTATGGGATATGTTATCAAGAGAGGATGGCGAAATATGGCTTGCAACAGATAAAAACGGGATAATAATACTTCAAAATGATAAAATTGTCGGGAGATTTACCAGGGATAACGGCCTTCCTTCAAACCAGATACTTGATATTCTCAGGGATCATGAGGGAAATACATGGCTTGCCTCTTTCGGACAGGGTGCTATAATATACGATGATGATAAATTCTTAGGGTACGGTCCGGCAGAGGGCATTTCAGGAAACCAGGTTCTAAGCCTGTTTATCGATTCTGATAATATGCTTCATGCTGCCACCGAGGAGGGATTCTCTGTTTTTAAGAAGGAGGGTGATATTATCCGAAAGCTGAGATCTTTTTCTTTACAGCAGGGATTAAATGACGTCGGGGCGACAACTATAACAAAATACCAGGGAAAAATATGGATAGGCACCAATAACGGGATAAATATTTTTGACGGTACACGTCTTTCAAGATTTGAATATAACTACCGGCTGCCGGATCTTAAGATCAGCACCCTGCTCGTCGATTCTCATAATAACCTGTGGATAGGGACCGCCGGAGGTTATGGCAAGTATACCGGCGACTATCTTTTTACCATGAGTGAAGATGATGGATTGATACATAATGAAGTGCAGACTATCATTGAAGACTCAAGGGGCAGAATATGGATGGGAACCGTGGGTGGACTTGTCATGCTGGAGGATACCGTCTATAATGATTTTAATGAAGAGGAAGGCCTTTCTTTCCTCCGTATAAATACGCTTGCAGAGGACCCTGCTGGAAATATCTGGATTGGAACCTTCGGCGGCGGTATTTTCAAATTCGGAAGCAGAAACGACTCTATTCCAATCTCATTTGTAGCCGGGAAAGGAATACTATCCTCAGGAACTGTAAACAGCCTTCTTTTTATCAGCAAGAACTTATTGATAGCAGGAACAGAAAAGGGTTTTGACCAGATAGAACTTGATGATAATCAGATAATAACGAGAGTAGTACCATACGGTACCAAAGACGGATTCACCGGTGGTGAAAACAATCCAAATTCAATTGCACAGGATAATCGGGGTTTTATCTGGTTCGGGACAAAGAATGGTATCATACGTTTTAATCCAAATATCGACCAGGACTTTAATCTGGCACCCGAAACCTTTATTACTTCTGTAAAACTCTTTTTTGAGGAAGTTGACTGGAAATTAAGAGACTTTGACATAAGCAAATGGTCAGGACTTCCGGAAAACCTTGTCTTATCACATAAAGACAACCATGTAACTTTTGAATTCACAGGCCTCTCATTCAGCAATCCTGATGACCTGATGTTTTCATATCGTCTTGAAAGAAAAGGAACAGGAGAATGGTCCCCCTTTTCTACATCCAGAAGCATCTCTTCTTCTGATCTTCCGCCAGGTGATTATACTTTTTATGTGAAGGCAAGGAACAAGTATGGTATTTCAGGTGAAGCTGCACAATACAGTTTTTTGATCAAACCACCCTTCTGGAGAACCACATGGTTTTTTATTACTTCATCGTTAGTTATTGCACTGGCTATAATTGGTTTTTTCAGGTACAGAGAGAAAAAGCTGATCGAGGAAAAAATCAAACTTGAGAAGATTGTTGAAGAGCGGACAAGAGAGGTTGTGGAACAGAAAGATGAGATAGCAAAACAGAGAGATATAGTCACATACCAGAAAAAGGAAATAACCGACAGCATCCAGTATGCGGAGAGAATACAAAAGGCCGTCCTGCCCGAAGAGAGCATACTCGAGAGTAACTTTACCGATTATTTTATACTTTTTCGCCCGAAAGATATTGTAAGCGGAGATTTCTACTGGATGTCGAAAAAAGGTGATTATATAATATTTACAGCCGCTGACTGTACAGGGCATGGTGTTCCCGGAGCCTTCATGAGCATGCTGGGTGTCAGCTTCCTAAATAAGATAGTAAATGAATCAGGTGTCATTAAACCTGATCAGATACTTAATGTACTTCGTGAAAATATTATCCTGTCCCTCAAGCAAAAGGAATTACAGGAATCCAGTAAAGACGGCATGGATATGGCTATTTGCACTATAGATCTGAAGGACAATCGTTTGCAGTATGCAGGTGCAAATAATCCGGTAATCATAATAAGAAAAGAAAAAGGAGAATACTCTGTGATTGAAAAAAGAGCTGACGGAATGCCTGTAGGAGTATATTCAAGGATGAATGACTTTTCAAGTCATGAAATCGAAATAATGAAAGGTGATACAATATATCTGTTTTCTGATGGCTACTGTGATCAGTTCGGCGGACCCAAAGGGAGGAAATTCATGAAACCCAGGTTTATACAGATGCTGCTCGACAACCAGGGACTTTCAATGAATTCGCAGAAGGAGATCTTTGAAAAAACACTTGAGGAATGGATCAACCATCCGGACCAGGGTGAATCAATAGGACAGATTGACGATATAATTCTGCTGGGGATAAGAATATAAACGATCATGCAATCGTGCGATCGTAAAATCATGCTGTTTTCCGGTACCGTCTTACAGCGAACAGGGTAAAGAAAAGAGCAATAGCTGAAAGAAAAGTGATTTCTCTGGCTGTATCCTGTATTGTAGATCCTTTAAGCATTACCATCCTGTTGAATTTTATCAGATGTGCAACAGGATTGACCAGATCAAATTTCTGGGCCCACATGGGCATACTCTCAAAAGGGGTAAAAATTCCGCTCATCAGGATAAAAATGATCATTACAAAAAACGCACTGAACATATACTGCTGCTGAGTTCCTGAAAGTGTTGAAATAAACAGTGCAAGCCCCAGAACGGCAATAAGGAAAATTGTCGAACCCAGGAAAAGAAGCATTATGCTTCCTTCGAAGGGAATACTGAATGTCAGCTTTCCGATTATAAGACCCAGAGCCAGGTCGATCAAACCAATAATCAGGAATGGAACCATCTTCGCAATTATGAACTGGTATTTTCTCACCGGAGTCACATTAATCTGTTCAATTGTCCCGATCTCTTTTTCCCTTACCATATTCAATCCCGCAAGAAGAAATCCAATAGCCGTTACCAGAATAACCAGAATGCCCGGGAGCATGTAGTATTTATAATCCAACATCTCGTTGTACCAGTATCTGTTGGTTATATTTATCCGCGGTATTGCGGCCAACTGGATCATACCGGGATTTTCGCTTATAATATTGGTATTGTAATCACTTATTACACCATTAAGATAGGCCCATGAGAGCTGACCTGTTATTGCATTTAAAGCATCAACAGTTGCGTGTAATTTTGAAGGCCTGCCTGAAGAAATCTCTTTCCCGAATCCTTCAGGGATGTTTAGTACCATCAGGCATTTATTGCTGTGCAGAAGATCATTTGCTTTCTTTTCCGACCATGTAGAAGAGGTGATCCTGAAAAAGGTTGATCCTTCAAGCTTGTTTACAAGGCCCCTCGACTCTGCTGAGAAGTCATTGTCAATGATGCAAAGATTTACATTCTTTATTTCGAACGTGATAGCAGGTACCAGGATAAGCATCTGAACAATAGGAACACCAAATATTGCCTTCGAAATGAACTTATTCCGGAATATCTGCAGGAATTCTTTTCGTATCAGATATAATATAGTTCTCATTTATCTTTTATCTTTTTCATTGAAGCCTTACTTTAAACTTACTTACACTTAATCCTATAAACAGCAATGTCATGAAGAATATGACAAGAGTCTGTTTCCACACGAAGGTAATTCCTATCCCTTTTATCATTATTCCTTTTATTATTGTGATGAAGTAACTGGGGGGTACTATTTTGCTCACAACATCATATACTTTTGGCATATTCTCTATAGGGAAGATAAAACCGGAAAGTAATATTGTCGGCAGCATTAATCCCAGGAAGGAAATGAATATTGCCTGCTGCATTGTTTTTGATAATATCGAAATGAGTATACCCAGCGAGAGACTCATGAGTATGTAAAGCATACTTTCAAAGAGCAGCAGGACCACGCTGCCCTTTATCGGCAAACCAAATACAAGCCATGATAATATCAGGATCAGTATAATATTTATAAAAGAGAGAAGAAAATAGGGAGTTACCTTTCCAAGTATTATCTGCAGTGGTTTAAGTGGCGAAACCAGGAGTACCTCCATGGTGCCAAACTCCTTTTCCCTGGTGATTGTCACTGAGGTCATTAGTGCACAAATCAGGATCAGGATAAGGGTGATAACTCCCGGAACAAACATGAAGTGACTCTCCAGTTTGGGATTATAGAACATTTTAACCTCAGGCTGAATTAGTAATACACTGTTAACTGCATCGTTATTCAGCTCCCTGTTAAAATCATTTACTATTGCTGTGGTGTAATTGGTGATAAGAGTAGCGACATTAGGTTCAGAACCATCCGTTATTATGCTCATTGAAGCCTTGCCTTCCCTGTAAAGATTACTTCCGAAATTTTCCTCAAAAACATATATAGCTTTTGTGTTCCCTTTTTTAAATGTGGCATCTATATCGTTGTAATTAAGAAGATTACCGTTGTTTACAAAGAAACCTGAAGAAAATATCTTATTGGTCAGTCTTTGTGTGATCTCATCACCTGAAAGATCAAGTACGGCGACTCCGGCATCTTTTATATCGGTTCTGACCACGAATCCGAAAATAAGTATCTGAGCTGCAGGAATTCCGAAAATGATTATCAGCGTACGATAATCCCTGAAAATATGAAGAAACTCTTTTTTTACAAATCCCAGAAATCGTTTCATATCATGCCAGTTGTATCGGGTTCGGGTTTTAGCCCACTTTTAGGAGGGTTGGGGGGTCTTGCTATCTTCACAAACACCTCTTCCACAGACTCCGCATTATATTGCCTTTTCAATTCAGCCGGAGTATCTAGGGCTACAATTTTTCCCTCGCTCATGATTGAGACACGGTCACAGTATTCAGCCTCATCCATATAATGTGTCGTTACAAATACAGTTATATTCATAGAAGCTGTTTCATAAATCATTTCCCAGAATTGTCGTCTTGTAATAGGATCAACACCCCCGGTGGGTTCATCAAGAAAAACAATCCTGGGTTCATGGAGCACGGCAATTGCGAAAGCAAGCTTCTGTCTCAATCCCAGCGGCAGATCAGAAATGATCCTGTTTTCATATTCCTCAAACCGCAATTTATTGAGAAGCTGATGAATCCTTTCCTTCAATGCAGGAAGTTTCATGCCATAAATACCACCGTAAAGCATGATATTCTCCCTGACGGTAAGATCCTCGTATAGAGAAAATTTTTGGCACATATAGCCTATGTTTTTCTTGATTTTTTCAGGCTGGGTGCCGGCATCAAAACCGGCAACCGTGGCTCTACCGGAGGTAGGACGGGAAAGACCTGAAAGGATCCTTATTGCAGTTGTTTTTCCTGCACCGTTAGCTCCCAGGAATCCGAAGATCTCACCCTCAAAAACTTCAAAATTGAGGTTGTCGTTGGCAGTGAAGTTACCGAACTTCTTTACCAGGTCTTTAACCGATATGACTGTATCTCCTGTCATAATAACATTCCCCCATCCTCCTATAAAGGGGGAGTTTTATCTGTTTCCATAAGTTCCAAAAACCTGTCTTCAATTCCGGCTTCAGATTCCTCAATAACTGCATCATCTATTCCAGCTTTAACAAGAAATTCATTAAGAGAGTTATCGGGTATATCGTCAATAAAGGTGGTATGTACCGAATCACCGAAGGGATAGACCGTTACAACCCGGGGGAACTGGCGTAGTACACTTATCAGTTTGTATTTACTGCCGGCTTTTATCCTGAACAGTTTCCTCGTAAAACCCTCCTTTATTTTAACAGGGGAATCTATAGTGAGTATCTTTGCGTTCTGGATGAGGGCTACTCTGTCACATCTCATTGCTTCATCCATATAAGGTGTTGATACTATTATTGTTATATTATGCTGTTTCAGCTTTTTCAACATATCCCAGAATTCTGACCGTGAAACGGCATCAACACCTGTTGTCGGTTCATCGAGAACCAGTAATCCGGGTTTGTGAATTAGTGCACACGACAGGGCCAGCTTCTGCTTCATTCCTCCCGAAAGCCTCCCTGCAAGCCTCTTTTTAAATGGTTCAATATGCGAATAGATATCAGAAATCAGATCGTAGTTCTCCTTCACCGTGGTTCCAAAAACTGTTGCATAGAAATTGAGGTTTTCCTCAACCGACAAATCCTGGTAAAGGCTGAAGCGTCCCGGCATATATCCAATGTTCTTGCGGAGCTCTTTAAAGCCCTTTACGACATCATTTCCCATAACCCTCATTTCTCCTTCATCGGGCAGGAGGAGAGTCGTAATTATCCTGAAAAGGGTTGTTTTACCTGCACCATCCGGACCAATGAAACCAAATATTTCAGATTCATTTACTGAAAACGAAATATCTTTCAGGGCTCGTGTTTCCCCGAAACTCTTTCCTATGGCCAATGATTCAATTATCTTTTGCATTGGTTTTCAGAATATTACTTCTCCCGGCATTCCTGATTTCATCGTACCGTCATTTTTTACATCAATTGTTACGGCATAAACAAGCGTAACACGCTCTTCCTTTGTCTGGATGATCTTAGGAGTGAATTCTGCTTTTTCTGAAATGTGACTTATTGTACCGGGGAATGAAGTGTATCCTTTCTTGCCGTCATCTATTCTTACAGTGCATTCTCCGCCTGTTTTAATACTTCCCAACTGGGCACCACTGACATACACTTTAAGCTTAATCAGTGAAAGGTCAGCGATCTTAACCAGTGGTTTGCCTGCCGTTGTCATCTCCCCGGCTTCAGAATACTTTTCAATTACAGTACCCTTTAGAGGGCTTTTCACACTGCTTCTCTTAAGCTGCTCGTTTAGAGTTGCCTTTTTCGATTCATAAACCGATAATTCAGCCGCAATTGATGCTTTCTGAGTGTTATTAGCTGCAATCTGTTTTTCCAGTACTGCAACTTGCCCGGTAAGATCATCATACTGTTTCCGGGTTGCCGCGTCATTCTTCAGCATGTTCTCAATTCTGGCAATGTTAATATTCAGATTTTCGATTTGCTGATTAAGAATGTCATTCTGGGCATTTATTGAATTAATGCGTGTCCTGACAATTCTCATTCCTGCATTGATCTCATCTTTCTGCAGATGGAAAAGCGTTGTGTCGATAAGGGCAATTTCTGCTCCCCTGTCAATTTCAGAACCCTCAGTTACCTCTAACTTAAGTATTCTACCGCTTGTTTCGGCTGAAACAAGCACCTCAGTGGCCTCAAAATTACCATAAGCATCTGCCTCGTCAGCGTTGTTTCCGCAGCCGGCTGTCAGCAATGCGGCAATAATTATTAATGATCTGGTTTTCATATTATTCAATCTCCTTTCCACTTATGTTATAATATTCCACCTGAGCCTTTGCCAGGTTGATTTTATGTATTTCATGATTGATCTGAGTCTGTTTTTCTGAATTCATCTCATTCATATATTCAGTTACGGTGATCGTTCCGTTTTCGTACTGTGACTCAGCGGCGGCAGTTATCCGTTTTCTTAATGCAATGAGTTCTGAATCGGATTCAATGAGTGATTCCAGATTAGTTATCTCTGCCTGTTTTGCTTCAAGGAGTCTCTTAAGATTTTCAGTAAGATCGTTTTTCCGGTTATCGATTATGCCGTGCTGGAGATTTATCACCTGTTTCTCATTCTTTGTTTTATTCCAGTCGAATATATTCCATTTCACGCCGGCCCCCAGAATATAGTAAGGCGCAAACTCATCTTTAAAAAAATTATTTCCGGGAGGATTGCCATAACCAAGTGTCGCAAAGCCGAATGCTTTTGGCATTCTCTTGCTTTGTATTACCTGCAAGGAAGCGTCAAGTTGCTCTTTCCTGAGGTCGAACAAATGTAATTCAGGTCTGGATAATTCTATTTCCGGTTCCTGTGATGGTGATGGAAGAACAAATTCTGTTGAAGCATCGATCTCGGCACCTGTTATATCTGACAGAATCTTTAAGAGTGCAGTTTCCTTTATCTCATTTTCTTTGAGCTGTTGCCCGAGCTTTATCTTTTCGGAAACAAGAACATCAATATCCGATTTTAATAATACACCACTGGCAAGAGCCGAATTCATTGATGAAATACGCTTGTTTACCAGTTCCAGGTAGTTGTTCAGAAGCTCTTTCTGACGTGCCATAAGCAGCAGGTTGAAAAAACAGCTGTTTATCTGCTCCCTCAGTTTGTATATATCAGTATCTGTTTGTTTTTCATTTATACTGCGACCTGCTTTTTCAAGAGCCCGTGCTCCTTTTAGTGCGCCACCATCATAAATCATCTGGTTTATTTCCAGTGTTACTTTATATTGTTCGTGGGGAAGAGGGTTAAAAAAGTCGGCAATGCCGGGAACAGGCGATGAACCAAGCATATCAGTCATATCGATAACCGAGGAGTTATATATGAAACTTCCATTGGCATCGAGAGTGGGCAGCCAGCCACTGGCAAGGTTCTTGTCCTTTAACTCCCATATTGATGAATAGGCAGCTTTTTCTCCGGCCAGTGCATTGGTTTCAGCCGCTTTATCATAGCACTCTCTAAGTGTCATGATCTTTTGCCCCTTAACAAATGATATCCAGGGTATTAACAAAATGAGCAGAACTATAATTCTCTTTTTCATTTATAACACTTTAGACTTTTAACTTTAAACTTTCTACTTCTTTATTGCTCTAATCACAAAATCCGCCGCATATTCTTTTCTTTCCTCAATATAATCGTCAAAATCATACCCCATCTTCTCCATTATACTGGCAATCACCGGTTTAGCGACAAAAGGAAAGACGCTCATTGCAGCAATTGAAGTCATCAGCTGGGGGATTGTTTCTCTGGTGATATTATATTTTACCAGTTCATCTTTATGTTGTGCTTCAAGAGTGGTCCATATTTTATTTATATCAATGCTCTGAATCAGTTTTTTAATTCGTTCAGGATAGCGGTGTAATTCATTCAGGATAAATGAAGGAAGCCGGGGATTCTTCTGAAGGAAGGTAATGTGCTCTCTGAAGAAGAACTTTATCTTTTCTTCCAGGGACAGATTCTCGTCAAATACGGGGGCAAACTTCTTGAACATCTGCCCGGCTATCATCTCAAAGACTGCATTGAAAAGATGCTCCTTTGTGCGATAGTAATAATGAAGTAGTGATTTGTTTATCCCGGCATGATCTGCGATATCCTGCATCCGGGCGCCATCCATCCCTTTTTCAATGAAAATCTCGGTGGCTGATTCAAAAATCTTTTCTTCTGTTTGTTTGTCTTTTTCAGTCATGACTTTTGACCATTTGATTTAACCAGATAAATAAACCATATAATTTAACCAATTGGTCAAATATAGGACATAATATTATTAAATGCAAACTTTTTCAAAAAAATATTGGACTAAAGTCCTGGAAGAGATGTTTGCAAACAACACCGGGCTAAAGCCCGGCGTTAGTTTTCAATGCTTTTTATTTCTTCACAAAAACAGAATCCTGTTTACTGCTAAGTTAGAAAAAATCTATTAGAGGGATTTATACCTGAGCCTGAGACTGTTGCTTACAACACTCACTGAACTCAGAGCCATCGCTGCTCCGGCGATCACGGGATTAAGCAGGAAACCTGTAAACGGGTATAATAAACCTGCAGCAACAGGAATGCCAATTATATTATAAATAAATGCCCAGAAAAGATTTTGTTTTATAGTTCTTGCAGTGTATCGCGAGAGTTTAATTGCCCGGGCTATTTTTGTAAGATCAGATGAAATAATTGTCATTTTTGCCACATCTATGGCAATATCGGAGCCTTTCCCCATTGCAATGCTGATATCTGCCTGTGCAAGAGCCTGTGAATCGTTTATCCCGTCACCGACCATTGCGACTGTTTTTCCCTGGTTCTGCAGTTGTTTTATGAAATCGTGCTTGGCCTGCGGCAGAATCTCAGCCTTAAAGCTTTTAATACCTGCTTCTGATGCAATTGATCTGGCAGTTGTTTCATTATCACCGGTCAGCATATGAATTTCAATTCCCATATTATTCAGTTGTTTAACAGCCTTTTTCGAAGACTCTTTGAGCTTGTCAGCAATCGATATCACTGCAAGAACCTGCTTTGCATCTGTAAAGTAGGAAACCGTATTGGCCTCTTCAAGCCGTTTTACCGCAAAATCTTCCAGTTCCTTATCAGCAATAATGTTATATTCAGTTAAAAGCCTCCTGTTACCTATGTAGTATTCCTCTTCATCAACTAAAGCTTTTACTCCCATCCCAATTAAGCTTTCAATATTAACCTGAACAGAGTTCCGCACAGTTTCATTGTTCTCCAGATAAACGGCCACAGGATTTGCAAGGGGGTGTTCGCTGTTTTTCTGTATTGCATAAAGGATGTTGCTGTATTTTTCCTTTTTAAGGTTGTTTTTCCATAAGAGATTATTAACCACTGGTTCACCCATCGTTACTGTTCCGGTCTTGTCAAGCACTACGGCATTTATCTTATGTGCAGTCTCAAGGCTGTCGGCATCTTTTATCAGGATCCCATTGTCGGCACCTTTGCCTATACCTACCATAATTGCAGTAGGAGTTGCAAGACCAAGGGCACAGGGACAGGCTATTATCAAAACAGTGACTATTGCCAGAAGACTGTGAGTCAGTGCATTTTCTATACCCGACAGATACCATATTACTCCGCTTAACAGAGCAATTGTGATGACAACAGGAACGAAAACACCTGCAATTTTGTCAACAAGGTGTTGTATGGGAGCCTTACTGCCCTGAGCCTCCTTTACCGCTCTAATGATTTGTGCCAGAAGAGTTTCATCACCGGTTTTTTCAGCCAGTAACCTGAAACTTCCCTTCTGGTTTATTGTCCCGGCAAAGACTTCGGAATTGATTGTTTTCTCAACAGGAAGCGGTTCACCGCTTATCATGCTTTCATCTATAAATGAGCTTCCGGAAATAACGGTTCCATCAACGGGGATTTTATCACCGGGTCGTACCAGTAGTATATTGCCGGGTATTACATTGCTTATGGATATCTCTTTTTGTTCTCCGCCTGGCATAATTGCTGTAACCGTCTTAACCTGCAGTCCAATCAGTTTTTTAAGAGCGGATGATGTTTTCGATTTTGCCCTCTCTTCAAGCATTTTACCCATCAGGATAAAGGTGATGATCACTGCTGAAGCTTCAAAATAAACATGCCCACGGATACCTTGCTTTTGTAACAGGTCGGGGAACAGAGTTATTACAACACTGTAGATGTATGCAATACCGGTACTTAATGCGACCAGTGTATCCATACCGGCCGAACGATGTTTAAGCTGTTTCCATGCACCGGCCGGGAACTGGCGGCCAAACCAGAAAATAACAGGAGTTGCAAGCGCCATCATTATATAGTTGGCATAAGGAATGGTCATAAAGAACATTGCTATTATCACAAGTGGAATGCTTAAAGCTGCTGCTCCCAGGGTATTGATACGGATTTTCCTTAAATAATCATACTGCGCTTCTTCTTTAAGCTCCTGGCTGTTTGTTTCATCAATAATTATATCGTAACCAATTGAGCGAACCCTTTTCTTCAGTTCAGACGGAGCGATCACTTCAGGCAGGAATTCAACTTTCAGTGAGTTGTCGGCAAGATTCACCGACGCGCCATTAATGCCCGGGATTGTCTTTACAAACGATTCAACCCGTGACGCGCATGATGCACACGACATTCCTGTTACAGGGTATGTTTTTGATATTATCACTTCTTAGAGGATCTTATAAGACTATAACATTTGACCAGTAAAAAAGTTAAATATTTGCAAAAAAAATAAAAAAATCTTCATAAAAACTTGTATTATTTAAATATAATATTTTATATTTGCAATATATAAGAATCTTAAATATATAAAACCCATGATATCAAGCGAACTTCTCAAAGGGTCATTAAAAACAATAGTTCTTAAGCTGTTGAAAGAAAATGGCCGTATGTATGGTTATGAAATTACCCGTAAGGTCGAGGAGCTGACTGAAGGAAAGATCAATCTCACCTATGGAGCACTTTATCCGGTGCTTCATAAGCTCGAAAGCGAAGGAGTACTTATCACTGAGTCTGAGAATTTCAATAACCGTATCCGTATTTACTACAGTCTGACCCCAAAGGGGGATTCCGTTGTTGCAGAAAAGCTCAAAGAACTTGGTGAATTCATTGAATCGCTTCAACGGATTGTTGAACCCAAAACCGGTTTGAATTATGCCTGAGCTGAGTCTTCAGAATATTGATCAGATAAGCCGTGACATAAGTAGACAGGAGATAATATTTTCCCATCTCCTTGCAGACCTTATTGATCATGTTTGCTGCGATGTAGAGAATGAGATGCAGTCAGGACTCGATTTCAGTGAGGCATATCGCAGGGTAAAACAGAAAATGGGATCACGCAGAATCAAAGAGATACAGGAAGAAACACTTTATGCAGTTGACACAAAATACAGACAAATGAAAAACACTATGAAAATTTCAGGCATTGTCGGCACAGTGTTGCTTGGCTTTGGCGCATTATTCAAGATCCAGCATTGGCCCCTTGCCGGTATCATGACGACCCTCGGGGCTGTAACCCTGGCATTAGTATTCATGCCTTCGGCCCTCGGAGTACTCTGGAAAGAGACTCACAGCGGGAAGAAACTCTTCCTCTTCATCTCAGCATTTTTAGCCGGGATGTTCTTTATATTAGGTACCTTATTCAAGATCCAGCACTGGCCTGCTGCTGCTATCATTTTATCCCTGGCCGCACTCTTTGGAGTAGTGTTCTTTGTTCCGGCATTGCTTTTCAGCAAGTTGCAGGAGCAGGAAAACAAACCAAAACGACCGGTTTACATTATCGGAGCAATTGGAGCTATATGTTATGCTGCAGGTATGTTTTTTAAGATACAACATTGGCCTCTGGCAGCTACCCTGACGGTATCAGGAATGATCATCCTGTACGTCATCGTTTTACCATGGTATACCTGGCTTACATGGAAGGAAGAGAATATTATCAGTCCAAAGTTCATTTATATGATAATAGGTCTGTTTGCAATTATCATTCCGGGAGCACTGATCAATCTTAACCTTCAGCGAAACTATGAGGAAGGTTTTTATTCTCACCAGGCTCAGCAGAAAGCATTGTGCACTTCTTTGTACAAGTACAATAATTCCATTATGATAATGTATCATGATTCACTGTACTATCCTCAGATGGAACAGCTTCATGCGAAAACTGTCAGCCTGCTTACTCTTATTGGCGATATTCAGACAAAAATGGTACAGGAGTCAGAAGGAGAGCCTGGTAAGCCAGCTGTAAGCACTGATCAGATCAGCAAGACTGAGACAGGAACCGAGATTCAATACAATATGCTTACAAAACCTTTTTATAGAATTCCGGTCAGGGATTTTCTTATACCAGGTAGCAGCTCACGTGAAAAACTTAATTCAGCAGTTGCGGAATATACGAAGTATATATCAGAATTGTTACCGGGAAAAGATCTTCAAAAGTATACAGGTCTTATTGAGCCTTCGGTATACATACCCGGAACAATTCCTGATCGTACAACTATATCATTAATGTCCGGCCTGCATTCACTTGAACTTCTGAAAAACAATCTTCTGGCTATTGAGTCAAATATGCTGGAACATGTTGCAAACCACAAATAATCAACTTAATAGATGAGATCATGAAACAAAAAATATACATATTAGGTGTGGTTACTGCCCTGATTATATTTTTAGGGGTCATTTTTAAAGTTAACCACTGGCCGGGAGCAGGATATATGCTGATCCTCGGAATTGCTGCTTTTATCCTGGCTTTTCTGCCATTATCATTGAGGAACCATTATAAAGCCGAAGGAAACAAGCAGAATTTGCTGCTTCATGTCGCAACATGGCTCACCTGTTTTGTTGTGTTCACAGGAATGCTTTTTAAAATAATGCACTGGCCTGGTGGCGGAATAGCGATGTCTATTTCAATTCCTTTCCCTTATATTGTTTTTCTTCCGGTCTTCCTGGTCACAACTGCGAAAAACAAAAATTTTAATATCTATAATACGGTTTTTGTTCTCCTGCTTCTTGCAGCCATTTCAGTATTTTCAGCCTTACTCGCGTTAAATGTCTCTGCGGAAAGACTCAGAGACAGTTATAATCTTTCCACTCATTATATTAAGGTCGAAAAGGTTTTGAATCAGCTTCCAGCCCGGAATTCACAATCGACAGTTTGTGTTAAGATTGATGAGGCATTAAAAATTGTATATGAGTATAAGGAATCGATTCTTAAACGTGAGGGAACTTCAGCTGAACAATGGGAAAATGCTGAGGGTAACGTATTAGTAAGACATGATTCACCGGATGCTGCTATAATTGCTTTATCGCTTGCGAGTAATGAGATTGTGGGAGAAAAGCTTGATAACAGCCTGAAAACCCTTATTAAGGAGTTAGAAAATACGCCCGGATGTGAGGACCTCGCAAAAGCAATCCCGTCAATTTTTGATCTCAGACAGCAGTATGATGATGATCCAAACCGGGTATTCCATAACTTAACGAATACCCTTTCGTGGACGCTTATTTATCTTGACGGTGTTGAAACAAACCTGAAACTGATAAAAACTGTTGTTTCACCAAATGATTAAAGCCTTCTGCCAGTGTCCGGTTAATAGGCAGAGATTCCTCATCCCGAGTCCTCGGGATAAGGAATGACAGGAATCTTTTACTGTTAGTTCGGACTGTAAAAAAAACCTTTAACCCTGGAGAGAATTAAGCGCTTTTAAAGCTTCCGTCAGCTAAATT
>Ga0315533_1000897_pt1 | contig 24121 bp, 12 predicted proteins | sample SalMarSW160130MG_FD_203081 | JGI IMG/M metagenome (GOLD analysis project Ga0315533, IMG submission 203081) | Salt marsh sediment microbial communities from the Plum Island Ecosystem LTER, Massachusetts, United States - Salt Marsh Sediment SW1601-30 ... | reverse complement strand
TATCAGCGCATCATCCTGAACTTGTTAGATTGGAAGGCCTGATTGTATGCGTACTGTACATAGCTAGTCAGGCGCGTCCCTGGACCAGTACGAAGATCCACGCCATGGTAGTTGCCGCTTACCCTTTTAGCTTGCTTGCGGGACCGCTTCGAACAGCAAGCGGTGAATGTCGGTTTCTGGCGCTCTTTTCGAGAGATAGAGCATCTCGATACCTACAACCCGATCTTGCTCGTCGTAATCCACGATGATTCCAGGCGAGACTTCTTCAGAACGGCTCGCGGGCGCCTCGCCCAAGTCAAGATAGAGAGCATCGGCCTGTTGATCCACTTTCAGTTTCATAGGTTCATCCTCCGTCGATCAAAGAATACTGTCACAACTCGCGGTGGAATCACTTTAACATTCACTACCACGCGCAACACGCGGTTATCAAATTCAGCAATGTGCATAAGCCGATGCTCCAGGTTAGCATCGATCGGATCCACTTCGATCAACTCTGGTGTCGTCAGCGCGCGCTCCATCCAGCCAGGATTCTCCGCTTTGCCAACGCATCCCGCGCATGCTCGGTAAGGACATAGTCCATCTTACACCCTTTGACAAGTGCAGCATTATCAGGCTCTCAACGTCGCAGCCATCCGCGATCTTGACCGCAATGCAGTTGTGTTCGGCCGGCTCGAACGGTAGAGCCGCTGTGCCCACCCCATATGAATGGTAGTCTCTCCCATCTCTCGAAGTCAAGCCAATGCAAGCATGCCGCAACTGCGCTCCACTCGTTGCGTGCAACCCGCATCCGCACGAGTTTAGGCTCTACTACGATCTTTGATGTTGGATATCAGAAGGTAGGTAGTATGAACGTATTGCGGAAAGACGAGGAGCGCGCCCTGCGCCGTCCGATGGGCGATACTTACCGCGCGTGGTCGATCGTGCCCATCGCGTGTGTGGGCGATCAGATTCCGTAATCCTTCGAGATGGAGGCCCATCTCGTCGCGCAGCTGAAGCGGCAACTGGAGCGAAGGAAGGAGTCTGCGAATCTGCTTTAGTCCTGTACGATAGTTTCCACAACCCTCCTCACCCTCGCTGCGGACTGAGCCCACGACCATGTCGATGCACCTCTCGCCCGCGTCGGCAAGGAGGCTCATCGTTGCCAGGTAGTTGCCGGATAGGAACCCCTTCTGTGCGGCGTGGACGTAAGTGCGGATGATCGGGTCGAGCGGTTCATCGATGCTCGCTTCCAGGTCGTGCAGGTAGCGATCGTAATCGTGCAGGATGATCTCCCCCGATTCCAGGCACTCCTCGCCGTACTCAGTCACGTGAAAGAAAGGGAGGGTGATGTTGAGTGAGTTCTTTCCCGGAGCGAGGACCCCTTGCACGAGGAGTTCCCAGATGATCTCATGAATCTTCAGGGCGTCATGCCGCTCGTAGTTCTCGGCGAGGTTCCTTACCTGAAACACGACTGCGTTTAGGTGCGTCTGCGATTCGCGGCGCAGGATCTCGAAGATCAGCGGGCGAAGCTCGGCCTTATCCATCATTTCCTCCAAACAGTTCAATCGCTCGGCGTAATGATACCACTTTGCATGAGTGAAGGCAGGCTGTTCTAGTCGCTCTTTACCGTGTGGGCATGGACATCTAACCAGAATGACTGGAATGGGCAAACGGGCTGGGAAGCACGCTTCAGACTTAGTGACTCAGAAACGCACGCGGAAACCGACACCCAAGTACAGTCTCCAATACCAACTTGCTACATCCGGAATCGGGAAGTAGGCTGATGCTTCTCCCAACAAGTAGATATTCCTAGTAAGTTGCACCCGGACTCCCATCAGGGTTTCTAGCAAAGGAGAGAAGGTAGTCCCTTGAAGGGCAAGATGACCACCAAAGCCAACGTACGGCCGAATCGGAGATGTCTCGGACAAGAAGCTGTAAGTAGCGCGCATCCCAATGGTGTACGACGGCGTTTGAACGGTAGCTGATCCAGTCTGAACAGTTCCTCCTCCGAAATCAGCACTAAAGGACGCAGCAATGCTCAGATTTGACGATACATCCCAGGCAGCGACAATCGCGATCGAAGGACCCGTTCCGATCTTTGCTCCCAGGTTCGTTGCCAGCCCTGTAAGGGCTGGGGATATCAACAACAGTAATAGCGTCAGGAAAAGGTACTTCTTCATTCCTCTCATCTCCCGTTGAGTAGCTTACACGCATAGACCGTAATCAGTCTTAACCCTGAGGAGGAGCCACTGGGTGCGCTTGCTACGCCTCGTCTGTCCTGTAACGAGCCGTGCAGCGTCACCTCGTCAGCGACGGGGGAGAGTGAGTTTTATCAGCGGAAGATCGGCACAAACGGCAATGCTGGTCGGAGCCAGTGTTGAAAAACGTCATTTCTAGTGGCTCGAAAGAGGCTTCCTTTGCTTGTCTAGGAAAAAAGCGGGACTTCCTAACTCTTGGGGAATGGAATGAGCGAACGATCCCACAGGCAACTCAAGTCGCAAGAGTAAAGGCAGCCCGAAGGGTGAGAACCTCTGGGAGCCTAATGAGCTGTTAGCAGGACGAGAATCACACTCTGTTCCTCTACCATCGGTTCGAGCGCCTTGCCAAGCAAGGTGCAAGGAGAATCATCGCCAGAGTCCCAGCGCATGGCGTAGCCTGGAGTGGAAGAGGTAACGAGCAGATCGCCGGGCTGGATCGGGCCGCCTTCGTTGGTAACCTTTACGGGAACAATTCCCGCAAGTGCTAATAGAGCTTTGCCTTCAAAGTCCTCGCCTGTTCCAAGCACTACGTCAGGTTCAGTGGAGACTACCCCTGCTACAAGTGTGGAACATGGCCCACGAGCCTTGCGGTACTGGCCCGAATTGTCAGGGTCTAGTTCCAGTACATCGCCAGACTCTACAGGTTCCGACACGGGTACCCATTCAGCTACGTCGGCTGCTCCAGCGTGAAAATCCTGCCCGTAAAAGGGCCCGTCAGCGTAGACATCCCCCGCCTCGTCGACGCGAAATACGGCCGGGCTCGGGATACTGGTGTCGAGTTGCCCAAGCCAACGGAAGGTGTTTACTGCAAACTCCGCGTTATCGGCTTCGTCAAGCATCGAGATCCCATCGCCGTCATAGTCGATATTAGTGAAGACGTCACTATCACCTATCACTACAACTCGACCTTCGTCTACAACCGTTGCGACAACAAGCGTCTCGCCGTTTGCATCAAGCACCACGCTCTCACACGAGGCAGCAAAATCAATAGGCGAAGATCCAACAAAACACAGAGAAGCAACACCAGCTAGGATGGGGTGGTCGAGAAGCTCCACGGGGTCGCCTGCTTCTCTTGCACTGATTATCCATCCGAAGCGCGAGGCAAGTTGATTCAGCGGAAACGTAGCAATATCACCCAGCCACGACCATCCCTCACTCATCAAGAGAAGTCCCCCCCCGCCTCGAACGAAGTCTTCTATGAGATCACATTCCGCTACGTCGAACGCTTGGCTACTGTAGCCAAGAACGAGGACGTCTACTGAATCTATGTCGCCGCTTGTAAGGGCACCCTGCTCATGCACAGCCCAAGTGATCCCCTCTGTATTGAGAAGCGTGCATAGGTCAGCAAGCCCGTACGCAGTCTGATTTGTCCAAAGAGGATCATGGGCCTCCAAGAATAGAACGACCTTCTTCTCGGTGGGAGCAATATCAATAATCGTCCCCACAGGGAGGTACTCCATTGTTGGGTCATTGCTGATCTCGATAACAGCTTTGCCATTATGCGAAGCCTTGCAGATGCCGAAGGAGTTCAAAGAGCCATCGTGATGTGAAACGCGCCATTTGTACATGGGTTCCCAAATACCCGAACTCTGTTGCATTAGTTGGAAGTCCCAGAAGTAAACGCGGAGCAGTCCTGAGGTGTGAAGGAACTCCGTGAAGAAGACAAGGGGTTCCGAAGGGTCAAGGTACCTAGCGTTCCCATCCGGCAAAGCAAAAGCCATCTCATACATCGCCTGTCCGAATTCTACAGTCACGTCCCATTGACGGTAGGTGTCAGCGGGAAGATCCGTTCCATCCGGCCTCCATCCAGAAAGGTCGGTCACGACATCGCCGCGCATCATTGTGACTCGACACTCCTGTTGGTTCATGTTTGTCTGTGAAATAAGATCGGTCTTCCAAAGGCCTGCTATGCCGTCTATTTCGTATGTCTGTCTTGGAAACATCTCCGGGGAGCAAGTCTTAGCACCTGTCTTTCCAGCGGCAACGTAGTCAGGAACGGCCACCCTCAGGCTGGATTCACCAGCGACATGTGTCCCTTGCATAGGCCAGGTCGTGTAGACCCAGTCATCAAACCGAAGTCCCTCATCGTACAGGTTGTACTCTAGGAGATACGTGTCCTGTTGACTGCCACATAGTCTGCTATCAGAAAAGATGATCTTTAGATAGTCGCTGCTATTATCCGCAACGTAGAACTTGAAACGAATGCCGATTCCATCCTGCGGCGGAGAATCGCCGGCCCAGACCGGACAGATGCCAGTCAATCCGTTGGCCTGAGCTAGACTGGCTACCCCTAGGATCACGAATATCAATGTCAGTAGGATCTTGGGTATGCGCTTCATGCTCCTCCCAGTAAACCACATTCGCAACGCATTTTGCTAGCCCAACTTGTCTTTCGCTCCAAGGACGATTTTCTGTGTTCCAACAACAGCCAGATCAGTGAGCAGTCAGTAAGACGAGGATGATCCCGCTTGATCCATCAAGCGGCTCCAGGGCTTTCCCAACAAGTGCACAAGGAGAACCATTCCCAGGATCCCAGCGCATGGCGTACCCGGGTGTGGAGGAGGTAACGAGCAGGTCGCCGGGCTGGATTGATCCGCCTTCGTTTGTGACCTTTACGGGAACGATACCAATCAGCGCGAGGAGCGCTGAGTTCGACGTCCAACGTTCAACGTCCACAGTCGAAGAGCCGACCAGAAAATTCGCAATCTCTGAGCCAAGAATCACCCCGGGGTTAGAAGAAACCACCCCAGCCACAAGTGTGGAACATGGCCCACGGGACTTGCGGTAGTGGCCCGGATTATCAGGATCAAGCTCCAGTACATCACCAGGCTCCACCTCTTCACTAACAGGTACCCACTCGGCGACATCAGCTGCTCCAGTCTCGAAGCTCTGGCCATAGTAGGCACCGTTACTTCGAACATCACCGTTACGTGTAACCTTGAAAACTGCAGGGCTGCTAACTCCCACATATGCGAACACCTCATCGGTATCCTGCGCACCAAGGATATCGCGTACGGTTAGCTGGAGTCGGTAAGTACCGGGAACATCTGGTATGAACGTCGGATCTCGTTGAGAAGGATCGGACAATGCAGCCATGCTTGTTAAGGGCTTGCTCAAGAACTCCCACGAGAACTCTAGCTGATCGCCCGGATTCGGATCAGACGAACAAGCCGCAGAAAGCTGAGCTGGTACGCCTATAAGAACATTATTAAGGTAGAAACGCGTATCAGCTGTCCAGAAGCTGATGGTTCCCTCCGGCAAGGGGCTTGGATCCACATACTCGATTTTCTGTTGTTGGTCAACGAAAACGCGTATCGTCGAGCCGATGGCAACAACTTCGAGAACATGCCATTCCCCGAAACTGTGCTCCTCATTCTGATACTTGAGACAGGTGTAATCACCGACGCAGTAGTTGCCCTTCGAAAGCCCCGTGCCATATATCTCGAAGTTGACAACGTAGTGTTCACAGTTTGCCTCACGAAACTGCGAGTTTACTCGTCCGTCTCCCTCCATGAGTCTCATTCTCGCCCTGTAACTCAGATCACCTACAACCCTGTTGATCCCGGCCCACGCACGTGGAGGCCGGCCTTCGAGGACATGGTCGTCTCCGTCGAGGACCACGCTCCATTGGCTCTCGGGATTGTAGAGCCAATCGCTCTCTGCACCATCCTCGAAATCATCGTAGAATAGGACCCCGCTTTTGGAGATATACTGATCCGGTCCGGCGTCTGCATGTGGCGGAAGGTTCTCACAGTGCATATTTGGTGCAAGTAGGATAATGCCATCAAAGCTGTCTATGGTAACATGCGAGATCAGACTTCCATCGTTAACAGTTGGATCTTGAACTCCCTGGATCTTCCTGTATTCACCCCGCAGATTGACTGTCCTGGTAACCGAGTCCGCGTTGACCAATGCACACCCATGTTCAAAGTCTCTCCTCCATACGCAGGTTTCGGGATCTGGTATCCCTGTCTCAAGAGCTTCGGCAAGTGTGACATTGGGATCCTCCGCGTTGTACGCAGGTGCTAAGGGCTGTCCCAGATACCCTTTGCAGGTGGCATCTTGCGTGGGCCATCCACATGGGCCAACCGAAAACTCATCAAACCAATAGGGCTGACCGTGATGCTGACTACCCACGTCGTACCCGTAGAACGCACCTTCCATCAGTGCACTCGCCAGTCCCATTCGCATTTCCCTCAGATCGATACTCCCGGTGTTAAACGTTGTCGCATTGATTAGGACCGCACGTGGAGCTCGGCTCTCCGCTTCCCAGTTGAAGTACCAGCGCATCAGATATGCCCACCGACCAAGCTGGTAATATCCACCATGGTAAGGTTCAAGCGAACTGAAGTGCTCCTCCATTCCGCCGTTATAGAGCTCGTTACACTCGCAGGACATGTTGTTTCGCAAGATCATGAAGTCCGGTGGTGCAGCGGCCCGTATTCTATCTACCAGTTCAGCAACGCCTTCACCCCATCCGACGCCTCCATCCGCGAGGTCATTGCCGTCGGCGTCCGTGTTCCCCTCCTGGATCCAGGAGATGTCGTCATGACACTGATCAAAGAACACGCCATCCCAGATGGGATCAGGGAGGATGTTCTCTAGGATGCATTCCAGTAGAAAATCGATCCATCGTCGTCCTTGCGGATCTCTGGGGCAGTACACGCTGTTGTTGAGCATCCAATGCCGCACGCCATCATCCCGTGTCCAGATGCTAACGTGTGCAGAGACCTTCGTACTGACGCTATGGCTAGCCGCGGGACTAGGAGGCGAACCACATGCCCGCGTTACCGCAACTTCATTCCCTGAAATCGATTCTACATGCATGTGCTCGTTGTCGACAAGGATGTCGTCCCACACGCGTAACCGCGATGGGTCAGCAACAGTGAGAACGGTTGATGTCGCATCCAGATTCTCTGACAGAGTCGTTCCTGGTCGTACCAACCACCAACCCGGATAGATCTCCTCCCCATAATAGTCCAGGGTATCTGAGGCGGTCTCCTCGATCAAGAAGTATGCGAGCAGAGTTGCGGCAGGGTTGAGATCCTTGAGGTTTCGACTGCGCTCCCGCGCCGTGTCGCCAAGGCAGTATGATACCAGAAGGTCGAAACGGGAGACTTCACTCGCGGGGTAGTACGTGCCTGTATAGTTCCCAAGGCGCGGGAAGTCATAGTTCTCTATGGCGAGTGGTTGCTTGCCCACCAAGCACACAAGAAAGAGCAAGAGAACGATCCTAATAACAGAAGTGCTCACTGCTCGAATTATCGTCATTGTGATCTCTGAAGCGCAAAAGGGTTGCCTCCAACGCTTTGCGATTCTACTTCCTCCGAACCCTCTGTCAAGGGACTGGGACACGGTGTGTCCGCATCTTATGACCAGTATGTAATACAATTTTATGTAGGTCTCTGGGCCGTGTTTTGCGACAACATCGATCTTATGTTTCAACAACAGACAGATCAGTGCGCAGTCAGCAGGACTAAGATAATCCCATGTTCTTCTGTTAGGGGCTCCAAGGCCTTCCCAACAAGAGAACAGGCAGAACCTGTACCAGGATTCCAGCGCATGGCGTAGCCTGGAGTAGAAGAGGTAACGAGCAAATCACCGGGCTGGATCGGGCCGCCTTCATCGGTCACTTTGACCGGCACAATTCCGAGTAGTGCTAAAAGTGCTGAGTCCAAAGTCCAAAGTCGAATGTCCAAAGTCGGAGAAAAAGACCCAAGAATCACCCCAGGGGCAGAAGAAACCACACCGGCAACCAAGTCAGAGCACGGCCCACGAGCCTTACGGTACTGGCCCGGACTAGTTGGATCCAGCTCCAGCACGTCTCCAGGCTCTACAGGTTCCGACACGGGTACCCATTCGGCGACATCAGCGCAACCAGTCAGGAAGCTATCACCGTAGAAAGGTCCATCAGCCAAGACGTTCCCAGTGGCTGATTCCACTCGGAACACAGCTGATGTGCTGCAATCTGCCGACGTCAGCCAAGGGTCGTATAGCACATTGCCTACTACATCATTAGCGCCATCCGCGCCCGGCCCATTGGTTGATCCCCACCAGTTATGGTAGGCTTCTAATGCAGCATCATCCGTGTTCTCCACCCCATGAGGACCGTTGCCTACTATTTGATTACAGTAGAGTACATTGCCTTGCGCCTCTTCCACCTCTACGCCCGTACCTGGGCTTATGTTGTTCTGGATAGTTGTGTGATGCACAAGGTTGTCCTGTGCCTGTGGACCAATCCAGACGCCTTCCTCGTGTTGCTGGATATCGGTGTGGCTGACCGAATTGTCGTTGCTCCAGCCTTCCCAGCCATACTCTGGGGCGGAGAATCCCCGTAGGCCAACCCCAAAGTCTCCGTTCCCAGCAAACGTGTTGTCCGAAGTCTCCGTAGTTGAGCAATTGAGCAAGAACAACCCGAATGCACCTACATCAAACAACGGCACAAAGACCGTGTTTTCCCAGTGACCATCGGCTTTTGTTAATCTGTCTCCCTCCTCGGGGATCGCTCTAGACAAAGCTGCGGGCGCTGCTCGGGAGGCATTTGGAGGAATCTGTTCCGTGGGGGTAGTGGAAGCAGTTGATTCGATCCATTCGTATTTGCTCAGGAACATGGACACACTGCCAGTTGTGTTGTTTGAGACATTATTGTTGGAGACATCATTTCCAGTGGACGCGTAGGCGCCGTCACCGCCGTGCACCATGATCCCATAACCGCTTCCAGTCACCGTGTTGCCTGTGACAGTGTTGTCCGGGCCGTTGACGTGGATGCCACCACCGCCAACTATGTGTGCAGTGAGCTCCCACCACTCTGTGTCAGAACACAATAGCACGGTATATATGCCGAAATCTGCTGTATCGTTATTCTCAACTGTATTGTTTACCACTTCACAGTTCATGGCTTCCGTGATCATAATCCCAAATGCATTGTCGTGGACATAGTTGCCGGAAAACACATTGCCCTCGTTGAGAACACCACATCCCGCCGCCCAAGAGGCAATCCCTATTCCCTGCACCCACCCGTCGCCAGAAGTGTACGTGTTGTAAATCTCGTTGTTTACAATCTCGTTTTGGTTCACATTGGAAGACAGAGAAATACCATACCAACTATTGCTGTGCACAGTGTTGTTTTGAATGAGGTTGCCCGAACACGGGGCATCTACCGTATTGCCCAAAACGATCCCGCGGTAGCTCCCAGAGAATGTGTTGCCATCAATAGTATTGTTCTTAGAAGACCCCAGTACTATGCCGCCCACCGTATTGCCGGTCACGGTATTGTCAATGATGTCGTTCTCCTGCGCCGTCTTCAGTTCAGTATCTTCCCAGAAGGAGTGGAGATTGATGCCCCAGTCCCCGTTGCTTAGTACAGCATTGTTCTCAACGATATTGTAAGCAGAGCCGTTCAACACGATACCGATGTTCTCATTACTCTGAGTAGTGTTGTTGATGACCAAATTGTTGTTTGACTGACAAACCTCAATTCCGTGTCCGCCCCAGTCGTCTCCAGGAGGGAGCGTGGTGCCAGACACGGTATTCTCTTCTATCTCGCAGTTGTTGGATCGCCATATCTCGATGCCGTAGTCAGCGTTGTTAGTGACAACGTTGTTAAGGATATAGCTGCTATCTACTTCTGACAGGTGTATTCCTGCCCCCCAGTATTCACCCACTGGGAGGGTGGTGCCGGTTACTGTATTATTGGTGATTTCATTCTCCTCGGCAGGGAATTCGAGATCTCCTCCACGAACCTCAATGCCATGTTGCGTGTTATTGGCAATTGTGTTTTCCTGCACAGTGTTGTACGAGGAGTCATATATGGCAATTCCATAGCCGCCGTTGTTCTCGATTGTATTGCCTTCTATCGTCGTATGATTAGTGCCTTCGTTGATGCTGATCCCGTTTCCCTGCGAATGATTTGGAAGAGGATTGGTCTCCGAGACAGTGTTGTTTGTAATTTCGCAGTAGGTGGAATGCCACAGCCAGATCCCACAGGTGTCGTTTCCAGTTACGACATTGGCATCGATTGTGACAGCTGTACGCTCTGCGACGTTGATACCCTCACTCCACCCAAAGCTCCCTATATCGTGTTGGGCTCCTATGATGGTGAAACCTGACAAGGCGACATTATCTGCCGTAATGTCAATGATCACGTTATGCCCAGTCCCATCGAGCAGTGTGTTCTCAGACCCTCCTGTGGATTGCACCGTAACCTGCTTCCAGATCTTGATGAACGCTTCTCCTCCGTCTTCAAACGGTTGATGGCCAGGTTCTTCGCTGCAGTCATACTGAGAGGAATTCACCTCAATCGTATGCCCGTCCTGAGTGTCAGGGTCATCAATGGCAGTCTGAATAGAGTTGAAAGTCTCGCCAGTATTGAGATTAGTCACGGGTTCCAACTCCGTGGTAGAGATTTCGTAGGGTGTGGCTGGAATCTGATCCACGCGTACGTTTTCGGCAAGTCTGTTTGTCGTTCCGTTCTGGATGACATCTAGAGTATATGTGTCGCTTGGGGAGACCCCAGCTTTAGGCTCAAGCAAAAGAAGGTAGGTACCTTCTTGAGGAATCACAATTCCAATCGCTTCATCCACATCGCCGTCTCCATCGAAATCATCTGCCATATACTGTCCCCAGGAGCGCTGGGGATGATCCCTGCTAATTGTTGTCCCATCGGGTGCCTCCAATTCCAGCTCGACAGGACTCATCGCAAACACGGCTGAGATAATCAGCTTCCAGAATGCTGTATGTATGTCATTGGGGTCCTGTTCAAGATGGCTGTCCACCACTGTGGTGTTGCCACTATTGTAGATTTCTGACGGCGAAACGACTCCGGAATCAGGAGATTCTTCCAGGGCAATGCCTTGCTTCTTGTATGCTGCCCATACAAGCTCACTGCAGTACCATGCCCCCCCCAAGGTACTCTTCTGCCAGAGGGCGTAGTCGTACGATTTTCCTATCTGCTCTCGTGCAAACGCAACTGCAGCTTCCTTCTGTGCTAGGCTTGCTCCCTCAACCCGCAAGATGGATACAGCGACTGCATTAGGATACTGCCAATCAGAGTACGGGTGTTCGGCCACACCTGATGTTCCTGGAGCAAATACCGAGCGAGCTTCGATCACCTTCTCGTTCACTCCATCAAAGATTCCAGTGTGTGTCCAAGGTCCGCTGACAAGCACGGGTGATCCTGAAGAGCTCCACACGAGTATGTCTCCGTGCCCAGGGCTTGAGATTCGAACAGTGAGGGCGCCTCGGTTGTCGTAGTAGTAGTTCAAGCAGTCCTGAATTACGAGGATGATGTAGTCCCCCTTGTTGAGGGAAACTTCCACACTGGCCCCTTGCCCAGCCGATTCGGCGGCATCATAGGTTTGGTAGAAAGCAGGGTCCCCAACGCTGAAGTCCGGGTTCGTAGCACTTGGTCCATAGCTGCCGTTTGGTCCCCACTCGATCGGTCTGTTCTTGTAGATAAAAAGCCACGATTGCCACCCCAAGCTTGTCGGAGCGTCCGCAGCCCAGTTATTTGTTGCTCCCTCCAATATAACTATGCTGTACAGCCCATCACGTGAAGCCTGGAATTGGACACCACTTGCGCTTGTCGCCGGAACAGGAAGCGTTTCCGCAGTAATGCAGTAGCTTGCATTCAACACAATGAAGAAAATAGTAAGTGCCAGCCGAATCGCTCTTGGCACTCCTAGTGATGCCAACTCGAACACCTCCATCCGCTGAGTGCTGCCCCTGTCCCACGTCACCGCATCAACAACACCTGGATCTGCCCTGTACTGCTGTCAAACGCCTCCAACGCCTTTCCAACAAGATCGCAGGATTTGCCGCTTCCAGGATCCCATCGCATGGCATGCCCAGGACTGGAGGACGACACGAGCAGATCGCCGGGCTGGATCGGGCCACCTTCATCGGTTACCTTGACCGGCACGATTCCGATCAGAGCAAGCAGGGCTCTGTCGGGAGCCGGGAGTCCTGAGTCGGGAGTCTGGGGTTCTGAGCCAAGAATTACCCCGGGGGCAGAAGAAACCACTCCAGCAACCAAGTCAGAGCACTGCTCACGAGCCTTGCGGTAATGGCCGGGATTATTAGGGTCCAGTTCCAGCACGTCTCCCGGCTCTACAGGTTCCGACACGGGGACCCACTCGGCCACGTCCGCTGAGGCAGATCGAAAATCCGATCCAAAAAAAGCTCCATCGGTGAGAACGCTTCCGGTGGAAGTAACGCGGAAGATACTGGCAGTCTCGGGAATTCCTAGCTCTCGAAGGCTGATTGTGGCAACAACCATACCTGCTGCAACGTCGATCACTGATATGGTTTCTGATTGGCTGTTAAGTACATATATCTCATTGCTATCTAGAGAAACAGCGATGTCTGTTGGGCTAAAACCGACGGGAATCTTGTGGAGCAATTCACGGGTGGAAGCGTCAAAGATCATGAGGTGGTTGGCATCAAAATTCGCCACGAAAACCTTTGCTCCGTCAGGGCTGTAGGCAACACCGAATGGGGTTGCTGCTCCACGATCACCAGCGGTGAATAGCGGTAGCAGCTCTATAGAACCGACAATAGTCCTGGTCGCCGCGTCGATAATCTCGATTAAGCCACCAGCTCCCCACCACACGTCACTATCGTCCGGCGCCACGGCCAGCCCCATGCCGTGCCATCCAGGATCTTGAGTAGTGCCATCGATTACATCGATCACGGCGTTGGTTGCTAAATCGATAACTGCCACATGGCGTGGCTCTCCTCCTGAAACAAAGGCAGTGGTTCCATCGTGACTCAGCCCAATATCGATCGGCCAAAAACCAAGGGGAATCTCAGTGATCACCTGCATCGAAGCTACCGAGGCAACGACTACACGTTCTTCGGCGGTCTGCGTGTAGTAGACGTAGTCGCCATCGATTGATACCACTACCTTGTCGCCGCAGTCTGGCTGTATCAATCCCAGATCAATCGCGTCAACGACCTGCTTGGTGTCAAGATCAATGACAAGTGACAACAGATGACCCGGATTAGCTGCTGACCTAGCACAGCCATGGGTGTAAAGGATTGTTCCGTCAGGTGATAGGCCGAATCCCTGAAAGTCGGGATCGGTGCCAGACGCAATAAGAGGAGAATCGATCGGAATGTGCTCCACGACAGCGCGCATCTCAGTGTCGATCACATAGACCCTTCCCGGATGGCTGTATTCAACGCCAGCGGTGTAGAGCCAACGCCCATCATTACTCAGGGCAACCTGTTGCGGCCATACGTCGATCGGGTTCAGGTTGATGTATGTGACAACCTCGCTTGTTGCGACATCGATGAAAAAGACTCCGTCTGCATCGGCACCAGCAACAAAGAGCAGAGAACCATCGGGAGCCATATCGAGTGCATGTGCATCGCTGATGACCGATCCGGGGGGATTGATTAACGCCATGATGGAGTAGGTGCTGGTGTCCACAGCGTATACCCCTCCTGGGCAGAACCCTCCCACGTATGCCACAGCCCCGTCCACGCTGAACTCGATCGTTTGTACAACTTGATCGAAGTCGATCTCCGCCAGCACTTCCCCGTTGTTGAGTAAGTCTAGGACGTACACCTTCTGTGCGATGCCATGCGCCACATAGAGCTTGGTACCGTCGGGCGAGACTACAACGTCGCTCAGGTTCTCGACATCCGGGATTGCGACTTCGATGACCTGGTCGACTGTTCGTGTTGCGGTATCGATTGATACGAGTCGGCAATGATCGGGTACCCCGTAAGGGCCTATGGCATAGAGCGTATTGCCATCCGGCGAGAGCCCGATCACAAAAGTCCTTAGGTCGATCGTCGGCTCGTGCAAATCAATTGTGGTAATTGTAGATAACGTCGGGATGTCCACGAAGTAGACTCTTGGCGGTCCATCGCCCGCGATGCACACCGTGTTGCTATCCGGTAAGGGCTGTGGCTGTCCTGAAGCCCCATTATCAAAGAAGACCGTATTGACGATGCTGTTGTCGATTAAGTCCAGAATGGTGTAACTTCCCTGGAGCTCCTGACGGCCTACTGAGCTGGTGATAACTGCCCATCTCCCATCTGGGGTAATTGCTATGTCCTCAACGAGGATCTCAATTGTTCCGCCCTCCGTAGGATCGACGCAATCAAGAACTTGGCGAGTGTCAACATCGATGACAAACACGTTGTGAGACTTGTGAGCGGTCAAATAGAGAGTGGACCCATCAGGTGTCACCGCAATACCGCTGGGCTCGTCCGCCCGGTCGAACAAAGGGTCGTAGGCTCTAGACGCCAAACGGGGAGTTGCACCACCGGCACGGGGTGAAGAAAGCTGACAGCAACTACTTGTCGACACAAGCTCCTCGGCTTGGACAAGTGTTTGGGTCAGTGAGACATCACGGTGATAGCTTTCGCTACGAGCATTTACCATGACTAACACCAAGGCAGATGCTACCAACAGTAGAAGGCGGAATCTCATTGCGGACCTCGTTCCAATGCCTTGGGAATTCGGGAAGCCCCTTTGCGCCACGGGTACTTGAACACAGAGAACACAACTCCAGAACAGGTAAGTCATTTCTCTAAGCCTCCTCTATTCCTTAGGCCAAGTATATCATGAGAGTCCTTCCGCTCCAACAACAGGCAGATCAATGAGCAGTCAGAAGAACAAGGATAATCCCACTTTCTTCTGTCAGGGGCTCCAGGGCTTTCCCGACAAGATCACAAGGAGAACCATCGCCAGGATCCCAGCGCATTGCGTACCCCGGGGTGGAGGAAGTAACAAGCAGATCGCCAGGATGGATTGGACCACCTTCGTCTGTCACTTTGACCGGGACAATCCCTAGGAGTGCTAACAAAGCTTTGCCTTCAACGTCCTTGCCTGTTCCAAGCACTACACCAGGTTCAGTAGAGACCACCCCCGCTACTAGTGTGGAACATCGGCTACTGGTCTTACGGTACTGGCCCTGATTGTCAGGGTCCAGTTCCAGCACGTCGCCAGGCTCTACAGGTTCCGACACGGGTACCCATTCAGCTACGTCGGCTGAACCAGCAAGGAACTTTTGGCCGTAGAATGAACCATCGGCCAGGACGTCACCAGTCGATTCGACGCGGAAAACCGCAGCTGTGTCAAGCCAGATGGTGAAGTTATCGTTACTTATGTCAAACACCGAGGGGTAGCTGATAGAGATGACCTTAACTCGGCACTGGGTGGAAGGATCATTCGGTATCGTCCACGAGTACTCACCATCGTTGGCAGTGGAGTTTATAATGTTTTTCCAACTGCTACCCGCATTGGTGGAGTACTCCAGCTCGACATTGTTCCCAGCATTGTGCGCATCCCACATAATAGGCTCAGTATCACCTATTTTACCTATTTCTCCACCATTCGGCACAGTGATCGTGATCCAAGCAGCGCCGTCCTGGTTGACTGTAAAGGTCTTACCCGCAATGGTCATTGTCCCTGAGCGTGAACTCGTGTTGCTATTACCATCAACTGAGTAGTAAACCGTCCCGTTCCCGGTACCACTGCCACCAGAAGTGACATGGATCCAGCTCTTGTTGCTCGTTGCAGTCCATGAACATCCGCTTTGGGTAGTGACGGTGACGGTGTCACTCCCGCCGCTGTAATTGAAGGCCCGAGTCGAAGGGGAAATATTGTAGGTGCAAGCAGGACTATAGTTAATAGTATCACTACACGGTGCGGCAACGACATTCCCTGCGTGATCGTTAACTTGACAATATGTCGTCTTCGTCCCTGTATTCGTGTTCCCGCCATTACTTGACAGATCCCAATTGCTCTTTGTGCTGTTGTATGTCTCCCATGTCGACCAGGTGCTCCCGTTGTTGCTGAAGTGCATCTGGTAAAGGCCACTGCCACCCGTGTCGCTGCCATTCAGATTGAGAGTTACCGTCAACGAGTTCGTCGAACTGTCTCCGTTGTTGATGGAGAGGGAGCATGTAGGCCTTGACGTATCAATGTAGAAGGGCCCAAGGTCGGCGGCTGTGTTATCCCAGTTTCCAGCGTTGTCGACGGTTCTGATATGGAAGTACCATGTGCCATTTGCGAGTGGCGAACTTGTCGTACTCGTGACCTCTTCTATATCCTTTGAGGTGTCCGGCACGGTAGAAGAAGAATGGTCCCATAGGATGCTGTACCCATCCACACCACTCTGAGCATCGGTTGCTGCAGTCCAGGCAACATCGATGGTATTATCCTTAGACCAAGTGCTAGGCGAATGGCTCGTGCTGTGTAGATTGGAGACTTCGGAGGGGTCTGTGGTATCTGGGGCCGCGGCAACTACTATGGAAACTCGGTCCTCGACCTGGAGTGAGCCACGCTCCGCGATAACTTTAGCAGTATACGTACCTGGTGTCGAGTAATCACACACGTTGTAAGCAGTATAGGGATTGATTGTAGTGTCATCGATCTTGTCGGCCCAGCCGGGAGTGATGTTGACACCAGAGTCAGAACGGTCACAGTAGAAGGTGTAATTGATTGTGCCTACAGCACTTCCGGAGACCGTGGCCGTGAGGTCAACTCCGCTCAGAGGAGCAGTGCCAGAGCTTGGTGAGGCCTGCAGGGAGACAAACAAGGACTCTCCCTCAATGTACTCGAAGCGCACCGCATCGACGTTGCAAAGCACCGGAACGCTTGCGACCATAACATAGGCACCATCCGACAGGCTGTACGTTCCCAGAGATACGTCAATCCATCCAGAGCCCAGCTGATTCACGGTGACAGCCTCCAGCTCGGTCCCAGTGTGATCGCAGACCGCATATGTCACGTCAGTCTGGGAAGAGTCCTTGTGGAGGATCACATGCACCTCATATCGCCCACCGACAGGCAAGTCAGGTTGCCATTTGGCCCAATGCCCAGTTGCCTCTGGGTAGTACCAGTCCCCTCCACCCCCATACGCACCGTAGTACTCCCGCCATTCGTCGTCATCAATGTCATCTAAGACCACACTTTCGCTGTCCACAAGAACCGTGTACTGCCGTTGCTCCTCGGTCAGAGTCGGATCGAATGTGACGACACCCCCCTTGTACCAAGTCGAAAGCTGGTAGTAGCTCAATTCCCGGTTATCCCCACTCGGTTCTCCCGCCCAGGGATACGGATCATTGACATAGAAGGAGTCGTCGTAGATGCTGTCGGTGCCCTTGTCGTCGTACCCTCGCACGACGATGTAGTGCCCAGTTGTTAGGTAGTTGGCGATATTCATGATGAAGGGGCGCTCTTGTATCTCGGCAATTACTCCGGCCCACTCAGGTCTATACGCATCGCTGTTTCCGCCCCAGAAGAAGTCTAGGTACTGGGCTGCGGAATCCCTGCTCCTCAGGCCAGAGTAGTACCCATCGAATCCTGGGTGAGTGTAGTAACCCCGATATGCTAAGTCGACAATACTCAACCCCGGGTCAGGCGACTGGAAGCTTACATTCTTGTACCCAACTGCGGGCCCCCAGTATTGATAGCCTTGGATACCGGCGTGATACACCTCCGGCACATCAATGTCGCTGTTCGGGAAGTAGTAGCAAAGGAGCATGGCAACGGAAGTCGGTCCGCATGCTGAGTTCCCGATGTAGTGAGGACTTCCAGCGTAGTCAAGTTGGTTTAGGTACGGAACGTCATAATCGTATACCGTGGCATACGCCAGTTCGGCCACAACATAGACAAGACCAGCAACGAGCATCGCGATGAACCAAGTTCTTTGACGTGCGCTTGTCTTCACATTCTGTAGCACCTCCACCGCTCAGGTGTTAACTCAAGAGTTCCGGGGACATAACACCTATTTCTGCGTTCCATCATTTCCTCCAGCACAGCATAGGGATTCGTCCTGCGACCAACTGGCTTGCCTTGCGAGCAAGCTCCCGTGAACTGAACCCAAACCGAATAGTGAATATCTCCACCCTGCAAACGCTCGCCGTAACCTCATACGCCTTCATCTCCGCAGTGCGGTCAAACGCGCGTATTCCCATCCTTATCAAAATCGCTGCTTCGCACATGAACGATATAATCATAAAGAAACGGAGATAAGACGATCAAGAGATGTTTACTATTACCTATGAATGCCTTCAAACCCACCATGATAAATTTATAATAGCGCGTCAATATCAAAATATCAAACCAAGAACCTACGCCCTGCACGATCGTGGGATTGGTTGCCCTACTAGGGCCAATCCGCTATAGTAACCGCCAAAGGAAGAGCAGAGGAGGCCCGATGAAACGACTGATCGAGGGTGGGTGGATCTGGACCGGGGGCGATCACGATCGCGATCGTCTCATTGAGGATGGGGCGGTATTGATCACTGGGGAGAGGGTCGAGGCGGTCCTGACACGAGAGGAGCGTTCCTCTTATCCGATCTCGCCCGAGGTCGAGCGGATCGACGGGTCGGGAAAGCTCATCATGCCCGGCCTTATCAACGCGCACACGCACCTGTACAGCAGCCTCGCTCGTGGGATGGCGCTCCCGGGCTTCGCTCCGACGAGCTTTACCCAGATCCTCGAACAGTTATGGTGGCGGCTGGATAAGGCCCTCGATCCCGAATCGGTGAAGATGAGCGCCCGCGTCGGTGCGATGGAGGCTGCCCGTTGCGGTGTGACCACCCTGATCGACCACCACGCGAGCCCGCATGCCGTTCGCGGGAGCCTGCGCGCCGTGCAACAGGCGGTGAACGATGATCTTGGTCTGCGAGGGGCGTTCTGCTACGAGCTCTCCGACCGCGATGGAACTGTAATTCGCGACGAAGGGATCGAAGAGAACCTGGAATTCCTCTCCAGTGATGATCCGAAGGAGACGATGAGTGGAGCCCTCTTCGGCCTGCACGCCTCCTTTACCCTCTCCGATGACAGCCTGGCCACAGTTGCGGAGCGTATTCCCGATGGTATCGGCGTGCACATCCACGTGGCCGAAGGGTCGGAGGACGAGGAGCAGTGCCAGGCTGAACATGGGATGCGTATCATCGAGCGCCTGCGCAAGTTCAATCTGTTACGCGAGAGATCGATTCTCGCTCACTGCCTGCACATTAACGAGAAAGAGAAGGACCTGGTCGCCGAGAGTGGAGCGATCGTCGTGCATAACCCGCGTTCGAACATGAACAACGCGGTCGGCGTATTCGACATGGATGGTTTCCTTCATCGCGGGATCACAGTTGGCTTAGGGACGGACGGTCTCGGGGCGAACATGCTCGCTGAGCTGTTCACCGTAGGAATCCTCCAGAAAGTATCGACCGGGAACTCCCTTGCCGCTGGATTCGGTGACCTGCAGCAGATCCTGTTCGCTAACAACCCGCGGATCGCCGGACGACTGCTTGGGGCAAAGGTGGGACGCATCGCCCCGGGATATCAGGCGGATATCGCCCTGTTCGATTATAATCCCCCCACGCCGATCGATGCGGGGAACGTCCTTGGACACCTGTTATTCGGGATTGCGGTGCATGACCTGCACGTATCCGGTCTCATCGTTGCCGGGCGATCGGTGATCGATGGTGGCCACTTCACCAACATCGATGAGGACAAGACATATTCCGAGGCGCGCAAAGTAGCAGCGAAGCTGTGGGCGCGGATCTCGTAGAAGGGGGGAGAGAATGTCTGACGCGATGAGGGTTCAATCGTTCGCCGAGCTGCTAGGTTCGGCTCTGCAAGAGTACGAGCACACAGAGAGTATCTTCGGGATCCACCGTTCGCTCTTCTACCGACCGAGATCCGACTCTCCCTATGCAACAGAGATGTTCGGATCGTACCTGGCTACCCCCATCGGCCCAGCCGCCGGGCCGCACACGCAGCTTGCCCGCAACATCATCTCTGCCTGGCTCTCCGGGGGGCGGTTCATCGAGCTGAAAACCGTGCAGATCATGGATGAACTCACGATTCCACGGCCGTGTATCGACATGGAAGATGAGGGATACAACGTCGAGTGGTCGCAGGAGTTGAAGCTTGAGCAGTCTGTGCGCGAGTACATCAATGCCTGGGCAGCGATCCACATCCTGCGGCGTGTCCTCGGCTTCGAGAATGCGGTGCCGTTCGGGACGATCTTCAATATGAGCGTCGGCTACAACCTGGAGGGGATAAAGGAGCCTCGGATGGTCAGGTTCATGGATACGCTCACCGATGCCACAGAAGAGATCGGCAAGATCAGAGAGACGCTCGCCGAGAGATGGCCCGAGTTCTCCGATATAGAGATCCCAACCTATCTGACAAACAGCGTCACCCTGTCCACGATGCACGGATGTCCGCCGGATGAGATCGAGCAGATCGCTCATTACCTGCTGGAGGAACGCGGCCTACACACGATCGTCAAGGTCAACCCAACGCTCCTGGGTAAGGACAAAGTGATGCAGATCCTGCACGGCGAGCTTGGGTTCAACGAGATCGATATTCCGGATAGCGTCTTTGACCACGACCTTCAGTACGAGCGAGCGGTGCGGATGATCGAGGAGTTGAAGAAGAGAGCAGCCGCGCGCGGCCTCTTCTTCGGGGTTAAGTTGAGCAACACCCTGGCCATGGCCAACCACCGTGGAGTGCTTCCTGGGGAAGAGATGTACATGTCCGGTCGCGCCTTATACCCGATCACGATGAACCTGTTCGATAAGCTGATGCGCGAATTCAACGGTGATCTCAACGTCTCTTATGCCGGCGGCGCGGATGCACTGAACGTCGTCGACATATTCTCTGCAGGCGCATGTCCTGTTACCAGCGCCAGCGACCTGTTGCAGCCGGGTGGTTACTCGCGCCTCCTGCAGTACATGGAGAGCCTGGAAAGAGCGTTCGATGAACGCGGGGTAACGAGCCTCGCCAACCTGGCGGGAGATAAGATGGCGAACCTTGCGTATGCCGCGAGCGCCGCACGCAGCGATCGACGCTACAAGAAGGAATACCATCCCTACGGGCTTCCCAAAGTCAGCTCCGCCTTGCTTGCGTTTGACTGCATCACCGCTCCGTGCACCGCGGCCTGCCCGGTGGAGCAGGACGTCCCCGACTACGCGTGGCTGATCGCCCGTGGCGAGTACGACCGCGCGCTATCTGTGATCTTGGCGCGGAATCCTCTCCCTGGAATTACGGGTTACATCTGCACGCACGCCTGCCAGACGAAGTGCACGCGCAACAACTACGACGAGTCAGTGGCGATCCGTGCGCTAAAGCGGTTCGCGGTTGAGCACGGACGAGCTAGCCTCGTACCACTCGGAGAGAGCGAACGCAAGGTGGCGGTAATCGGTAGTGGTCCATCAGGCCTTGCCGCGGCCTCGTTCCTGGCACTAAACGGGATCGATGTAACCATCTTTGAGGCCAAGGATAAAGTTGGCGGAATGCCGGCGATCGCTCCCGAGTTCCGCCTGCCGCAGCATACCATCGATGCGGATGTCGAGCGGATCAGAAACCTCGGCGTGAAGATGGAGACTCGCCATCCGATTGATACCCCTCCGGAAGGGCTTCTCAAACAGGGGTTCTCCGCAGTCTACGTGGGAAGCGGATTCCAGCGCGACGCGGAGCTTGACATCGACGGAGCTAACGGAGAAGGGACCTTCACCGCACTTGATATTCTGGAACGGGTGCGCCACGGTGAGAGAGTGGCGCTGGGTAAGAAGGTTATCGTCATCGGAGGGGGAAACACGGCGATGGATGCCGCGCGTACTGCGGCGCGCATATCAGGCGCGCCAGTGAGGGTGATATACCGACGAACGCGAGCCGAGATGCCCGCTGATGAGGACGAGATCGAAGGACTCCTCGCCGAAGGGAACACCATCCGTGAGCTTCTCGCCCCGCAACGGGTGATCCGCAAGGACGGAAAGATTGTTGCAGTAGAGTGTGTGCGCAACAGGTTAGGAAATCCCGGCCCCGACGGGCGCAGACGGCCAATCGCGATTGAGGGGAGCGAGCACGAGATCCCTGTTGATACGATGATCGTCGCCATTGGCCAACGAGCTGAACTCTCTTTCCTCGACGGGAGCAGCGTCTCCATCGTCGGCAAAGGGCGAATTGCTGTCGATGAAGAGACGGGTGACACGGGTGTCACATGCGTCTACGCTGGTGGGGACGCGACGCGTGGACCGGCGACGATCATTCAGGGCTGCGCCGACGGTCGACGTGCGGCAGAGGCGATATGCGACAAGTTGGGAGTAGAATACCAAGAACTGACGGTGAGCCGACCCGAGCTTTCGGATGAGGAGATCATCGAAGTCAAGCGCGCGCGCGTACGAAAAGATCGGCAGGTTCCCTCGCCAATCCTCCCAGGCGACAAGCGCTCCGGGTTCGACCTTATCGAAGGAACCCTATCCGAGGAAGGAGCACGCATAGAGGCGGCGCGCTGTCTACAGTGCTCGACCATCTGTGACAAGTGCGTCGAGGTCTGCCCCAATCGCGCCAATTACACGTATTTTGCTGCCCCGTTACAGACCACATTACCCGTTCTCTCCTGCCGCGATGGTGAGTTGGAGGTGAGCGGGGAGGAGACGTTCTCCTTGACGCAGAGGCGGCAGATCCTCCACGTCGACGACTTCTGCAACGAGTGTGGCACGTGTGCCACATTCTGCGTCCACGATGGTAAACCGTATCTCGACAAGCCGCGCCTGTTCCTCGATGAGGTAAACTTTCAGCAAGAGGACGAGAACGCATTCTACGTGCGCGGTAACGAGATAAGGGCTCGCCATGCCGGGAGTGAGGCGAGGCTCGTCATCAACGGGGACAACTTGCAGTATGAAGATGAACATGTGCAGCTTACCCTGTCACCAAGACTTGCAATCGAAAGCATGCGCCTGAAAAGGGTATTCGACGGAGAGCTATCGCTTCTGCATGTGGCAACGATGAGCGTGATCCTGCGTGGAATCCGGGGATCGCTCCCATTCTTGGTAGAGTAAGGTTGGTTCCTTATCATTCTGAGGGGGCAACTTAACGTTGAGCTCCCGGAGACGGATGCCGGTTGCGAAGCAAGACCGGAGGTCGAAGAGAATTCACCACGAAGAGCACGAAGGACACGAAGAATGGAATTTGATGAACTGTCGAATCGGGTAATTGGGTGTGCGCTTGAGGTGCACCGAGCACTGGGGCCAGGGTTATTGGAGTCGACGTATGAGCAGTGCCTTGCACACGAGCTCAAGCTGAATGGGATTCGTTTTGAGCTTCAACATCCACTACCAGTGAAGTACAAAGGCGTGCGTCTCGACTGCGGCTACCGGGTGGACGTACTGGTAGAAGACAAGCTGATCATCTCGGGGGGTGTAGTAAACAGGACCGACTACTACACCCCCCAAGTTGAAGAGCGTCGAGCAGATGAAAGGCATCCACGAAGCGCAGTTGCTGACCTATATGCGGCTAGCAGGGGTGAAGATCGGGCTCCTGATCAACTTCAATGTCACGAAGCTCAAGAATGGAATCAAGCGCTTTGTTCTTTGACTCCTTCGTGCTCTTCGTGTTCTTCGTGGTGAAACAGTCGGCTCTGTGAGAGCCTTGGCGCTTGACCCTTTGTCTTTAGTTGCTCACTTGAAATGACAAAGAGCCAGTAAGGTTAAATGATTGAGCGAGTGAGTGATTGAGTGATTGGATCTCCCAATCTTCCGATCTCTCATTCCTCTGCGGTAAAATGCTTGAAACTGGGGTGTGATCTTAAAGACGAGCAGCAGAAAAGGTTTACTTAGCAGGCTCAAAGACTAAAGCAAGGAGAAGATTAGGATATGGGAAAGATAAAGGCGCTACGCTGCGTATCGTGCGGCCGCGAGTTTTCCGCCGACAAGATCGAGTATACGTGCCCTGATTGCGGTGCGCGGCGAGGAACCCTAGAGGTAATATACGATTACGAAACGCTCTCCAAGAGCTTCAATCAGCAGGCGCTCGCTCGCGATCCCGAACAAACGATGTGGCGATACCTTCCACTCCTCCCGATCGAGGGTCGACGGTTTATCCAGCCGCTGCGCGTCGGATACACGCCGGTCTA
>Ga0315533_1000896_pt1 | contig 24134 bp, 37 predicted proteins | sample SalMarSW160130MG_FD_203081 | JGI IMG/M metagenome (GOLD analysis project Ga0315533, IMG submission 203081) | Salt marsh sediment microbial communities from the Plum Island Ecosystem LTER, Massachusetts, United States - Salt Marsh Sediment SW1601-30 ... | reverse complement strand
GAGATGCAGGTACCACATGGCGCCTTTCAGCGTCGACCCGAGGCGTTCGCCGGCACCCTCGAGGAGGGACCAGGAGATCAGCATGGTCATGACGGACGCCATCGAGCCGGCGCTCTTCCTCGAACGATACCCGCGGAGCGTCATAGACGTCTTCGTGGAGATCATAGAGGCCGACGGGGGCACACGATGCGCGTCCATAAACGCAGCCGCAGTGGCCCTAGCCGACGCGGGCATCCCCATGAAGGACTTAGTGTCATCGTGCGCCTCAGGCAAATACGAAGGCAACCTGATCCTTGACCTCGGCGACTACGAGGACAAGAATGGCGAGTCAGACGTCCCCGTAGCGTACCTGCCCAAGAATGACCAGGTGACCCTGCTACAGATGGAGGGCATCATGACCCAAGATGAGACTGAAAAGTGCATCGAGCTCGCCATCGAGGGATGCAAGCAGATCTATGAGATACAGAAGGAGGCCCTGAAGAAGAAGTACGGGATGGTCGAGGACGCGGAGGAAACTGAAGAGGCTCCAGAGGAAGAGGAACCAGTCGAGGAGGCTGAAGAGGAATGAGCAACAACATAGTATCCCGACTTAAGCGGAAGAAGATCGTGGACGTAGTGGCCACAGGGAAAAGGATGGACGGCAGAGAGCTTCTGCAGTACAGGGCCCTGGAGATAAAGACTAACTTCCTAGCAAAGTCCGAGGGATCGGCGGAAGTGAAGCTGGGAAAGACCCACGTGGTGGTTGGGGTTAAGATCGGCATAGGCCACCCCTTCGAGGACACCCCCGACGCGGGTGTCATGATGGTGAACGCAGAGTACACGCCCGTGGCTCACCCGACGTGGGAGCCTGGCCCACCACCGAAAGACGCCATAGAGCTTGCCCGGGTAGTCGACAGGGGCCTGAGGGCCGCCGAGATAATCGACATGAGTAAGCTCGGCCTCATCTCGGGCGTGAAGGTCCAGATGATCTTCGTCGACCTATACGTGCTGAACTACGACGGAAACCTCATCGACGCGTGCTCCGCCGGGGCGCTGGCCGCGCTCACCACAACGGAGGCACCGGAGTACAAGGTATCGAAGAAGGGTGAGATCGAGAAGACGGATAAGACCGAGAAACTGAAGCTGAGGGCTCACCCCCTCGCCGTCACGGTGTGCAAGATAGGCGACTCCCTCATCGTCGACCCCACGTACGACGAGGAGGAGGTCAAGGACGGCAGGATAACCATCACCGTAGACGAGAACGGCAACCTGAACGCCATACAGAAACGCGGCCCCGTCGGCTTCACCGTGGACGAGATAAAGAAATGCATAAATATCGCGTTGGAGAAGGCGGCAGAGATAAGGGCTATAGCATTGGCGGGCGAGTAATGGCAAAGAAGAAGAGAAAGAACATCGGAATGCGGACGAGGGGCGGAGCCACTCTCCGTAAACGCTACGGCAGGATAATGGACACGGTTAGGGCGTACCACAAATGCCCCAGCTGCGCCAGCCCATCCGTGAGACGCGTCAGCGTGGGCGTCTGGAGCTGCAGGAAGTGCGGCTACAAGTTCGCCGGAGGAGCCTACACCCCATCGACCAGGCTGGGCCAGGCCTCCCACAGGATACGCGCCCAAGCCTAATTTTTTTAAAACCTTTTTTAAATGAAAATGTTCAACGAAGGCCTCGTCAAGAAAGCCTCGGCGGAGATACATGTCATGGTGCCCGAGGAATTGGTTGAGGCTGTCTTGGACGCATTGAGGCCGGAGGTCGAGTCGCCTTCCTCTGAGAGGTCCAGCACCTATGTCCGAAGGGGCGTGGACGGGATAGTCATATCCACGGAGGCCAGCGACACCACGGCCATGAGGGCGGCCGTCAACAGCTATCTCCGCTGGGTCCAAGGCATGCTGAACATGCTCTCAAAAATAGAATGAAGCCCCCTTGGGAAATTCTTTATACTGTGTACCGTCGAGTTAAATGAACCATCAAAGGTGAAATGTTTGAGGAACGAGTTAAAGAGAAGGCTCAAGGCCGATGAACAGCTCTACGGTACATGGATCACCCTGGAGGCGCCCATGGTCTCCGAGATGATGAGCACCCTAGGCTTCGACTACTTCGTGATAGACACCGAGCACGCGCCCCTCGACATGAGGACGGCGCAGACGCTCATGCAGGCCATGCACCCAACTACTAAGACCACGCCCATAATCAGGGTGTGGTGGTTTACGGACTAACTTCGTTAGGGTTTATATACTTGTGCGTGTCTATGCTACTTGATCGAAATGGCAAGAGCAGAGACCTACTGGGAGCGGCACCTGAGCAGGAGGGGCCCTGACACACGGAGGGGCTACCGTAACCAGTTGGAGAGGTTCCTGGAGAGGACGGGGCTGTCCTACGAGGAGCTTTACAGGCTGCAGAGGAGAGCTGAGGAGGCCGAGGACCCCCGGGACACGGGGGAGGTGGTGGAGCTCGCCGTCCAGCACATGAGGTGGATGGAGTCTGAGGGCTGGAAGGCTGGGACCATAAAGAACTTCGTGACGGCCATCAACGTGTTCTTCAGCGTCAACAAGTGTGACGGGTTCGAGATCCCTAAGGTGGATGTTCCCTTCGCCGATCCTGATGGGCAGCACGTTATCACGAAGGCTCAGATAGGGAGGGCTTGGGATCGGACGGGTGAGGAGTTCAAGCTTCGTAATAGGGCTATGATAATGTTGGCTAAGGACATTGGTCTCAGGATAGGCGACGTGGCGGAGATCACCGTCAGGGAGTACCTGGCGGCTGAGGACCTGACCGGTCAGAGGTTCCCCGTGGAGGATAACGGGAGGGAGATCATGGTTCGGGGTGACGGGTTCAGGCGGTGGGTAAGGCCCATAGTAACCAGGAAGAGGAGGAGAAACGCGTACCCCCACATAGGGTCGGAGTCGATAGAGGCGGTCGACGCCTACATCGAGGAGCGGCAGAGACGATCCGGTGAGAGATACCAGGTGACTCACCAGAGTAGAACCGAGATGAGGCTCTACCCGGTCTTCGACGTGGACCAGAAACTCTTCCTAGGGAGGGCGGGGCGGCCCCTCTCGAAGGATGCCCTGGGCCAGCAGTTCGAGAGGCTGTGCGACGGCTTCGCCAAGATCTCGGCCCACAGCTTCAGGAAGTTTCACCGTACCATGCTGGAGGGCGCCGGCATGCCCGAGGCGTGGGTCAAGAAGCTCCAGGGCAAGGCGGCGAGCGTCTACAGCCAGCCAGAGAAGACGGGGCACCTCACCGGAAAATACATCCAGTGCTACCACGCCCTCAAAGTCTTCCCCAAGGACGACGAGGAAATCAACAAACTGCAGGAGACGGTGATGGAGCTAGAGGAGAGGCTCGCGGAGGCGTCACGTAACGATGTCCAGCGCCAGGTAGCCGACCAGCAGCGCATCATAGAGGATATGCAGAGGTCCTTGGAGGCGATAAACAGAAGGGACGCCGAAAGGAGAGAGTGGGAGAGACGGAGGGAGTCTCCTCCCTAGCGAGCGCTGTAAAATAGTTTTATAGGCATAGAGCTTCTTTTTCTATTTGAGAAGCCGTGTCCGTTAAACAATCATTAGAAGATATTTTAACAGTTATCCGTTTTACCAAGGGAATAGACAAGTGCAAGGTTCAGACCTTAGAAGGCACCATTGATGTTGAATGCAAAGATCTCCACGTTCTAGGTAAGACCGCCGCCCATGTAGTCGCGGAGGACAACGAAACGTTCGTGATATTTGAGGAAGGTGTAAAATGCGAACTATCGGATGGAAGTATGACTTGCTGGAAAGTATTGTGAACTACACCATAAGGGAATTAAAGTAATGGCTGAAATAAAAGAGAGTGAGGAGGCAGCCCGTCGCCGTTGCTTTGTAAAGGGAAAGATAGTGGGAGAAGATCTGTCAAAGCTCCACAACGAGATGAGGCTTCTTGAGACTAGTCCAAGATGGCCCTCTATAATGTCTCCAGAAAAGAAGGCTGAGTTTGAACTAGAGACCCTTGAAGGTATAGAAAGAGATGTTAACCAAGCCTTCACGGGCTATCCAGACGGGCTTCCCCGATGCTTCAGCCCAAGGCAAATGGCCTGCTGGAGGCCCACCGTTGAGGCCGTGAGGGATAGCATCGAGAGTAAGGACTGGGGTGAGGCGGCTAAAGGGATAAAATTCGGGATGGAAGAATGCCTGGTCTTCGGGATGCTCGGAGTTACAATAGTAAGTGACATAGCCGAGTTAGAGTACATCCTCAAGAAAAGGCTGAAAGGAGAACCCCTCCCATTTGAACGAGAGGAGTAGGAAGTCTCCTAAAGAGTCTCCTTAATCTTCTCCCATTTCTCAACGCCGTATTTCTCTATCGACTTAGCCCTATCCTCCTCTGTCCGTTTCTTGATCCTAGTATCCTCACGCTCATAACTGTTAAACAGGATACGCCTCCAGCGACTGCAAAACTTGTCGGCCTTGGGCTCAACATAGCCAACCTCCAAAAACTGTTCAGGGTCATATCTTGCCTCCGATACACCTAGGAAGACGGCGTTAGCGTTATCAAGTAGGTTAGCCACGTGGAACCTAATGTCCTGGCTTGCATTAGGATCATTTCTAAAAAACTCGCCTCTTATGCCTAGGTTCACAAGGTCTTGAGATTCACTAATTCCATGCAGAACCTCAGACTTGCAGGCGACTCGCTTATCGAAGTCCTCTACGATATCGCATTTCTCCATCTCAGGCCTCCAGACATCTTTAATCTGCTTCTCGAAACGATCCCTATCCGCCCTAGCCAGGTGCTTCGTGAAACCGCTTATAGGCTCCTCCTCGCGTGACATCCTAACTCAGAAAAATAGAACCCCATACGTGAATAAATCTAATACTAATCCTCGATTTTCTCGACCCTGTATATGACGACGTCTTTGGCCTTGAATATCTCGGCGATGCCCTTGATGGCCAGCGCCGTCTTAAAGTGATCGCATTCATAGACGCCTCTCTGAACTCGCCTAACGCCTCCAAGCCTATCGTTTAACCGTTCAAGATTATCGTAAAACCGGCGGGATATCTTCTCCCCCGATGAATGATCGAACCCGTAAATAACAACGTAGAGGCCCGCGACGTCTTTTATATCAGCGAGCTCATCTAGGACTTTGTCTAAATGGCTTCTTCGAGTCATATCCAAGATAAATAAAGGCAGTCATGACAACTTATATTTTATGGTATTACTTAAAAAAGGCAAAAAAAATAAGGGTTTAGTTTTCTATGAATAGTATTCTGTTTAGCTTTAGAAGATTCGTTATTTCAGAGTTGTAACTTGGATACATTTTTCTTGGCGTTGATAGGAATTTATCGGCTTCCGCTTTTAGCTCTTCGATGCATCGATTTATCGATTCTTCTTTTCTTAGATGAGTTTTCTTTCCCTCGATGCTATCGGTAAACGTTAGAATCGAGTTGTCGTTTTTATAGATTAGCTGAACACTTGTCGTTTTTTGTTTCTTTATTATTCTTATCGTTGCTTTTATTCTTCCGTTTGTACGGGTCCATTCATCACCTTCCGGCTCATTCCAGGGATAAAGTGTTTTTACGTCTTTTTGCTCCGTGAATACCCATGTATTGAAGCCTGTTTCTGTTCTTAGTTGAGCCATGTTTTTATGGAATTCACAGTATTTTAACTCGTCTTCTAGCACACTGATCATTTTCTTGATTATTCCTTCATTGACTAGTGCTTCCCTTATTTCAAACGTGTCTTTTAGCTGTGCTAGTTTCTTTTTGAGCCACTCCTCGTATTCTTCAATAGAGATATCGAAGTATGGACGCCTAACTATTATGTCAAGTTCGATCAATTGTCTTCACCTTCCCTGTCTTTCTTATCGAGGTCGGGTAGATCGATAACTACCTTGGACCAGTCTGTGTTTTTGAACCAGCGTTTTTCAAGTTCGGCCCTGGTCTTACCTGATTCCTTTTCTTCTTTGGTTAGCTCATGGAGCCCTGAGCCGTCTATGGCGTGTGTTGCGCCCGTTGGAATAGTCGGAGCCTGGGGCCTAAACTGTAGATAGGTCTTAGAATTGTAGCGTGTCAATCCGTAGACTTTGGCGTTTTTAGGGTCGATTTCTCTAAAGTCTGTTCTCTTCCAGATTCTCCAGGCGTTTTCTTGTACCCACCGATCGATCCACCATTGGCCTTTTTTGGCGTCTGAAGGGTGGGGTGCCATGAATCGACGAACAGCGTTTCTGCATAGTTCTATCGTCTCGTCTCTGTAGGTTCTGTTATAGAAGAAGTAGGTGTTTCCGCCTAACAGTATTTCATGGGTTAACTCGCATCGGCTCACGTCTTCGAAGTGGTGTTTAAGTTTTGTCTGTTCCTCGACTTGTTCCTCGGTGGGTCCATCGACCCAGTTGATATCTATCGATTCACTCATGGACCCTCTATCGGTTCTTACGCTAAACCTGGTTTCTGGGAAAGAGTTTTTCAGCATGGTCTTTATCAGGCTAGTTCTCTTTCGCGTACTCGACATTTAAGAGGCCTCCGCGAATTGTCTGTATATCTCATCGACCGCGGCGCTTGCCGCGGCGCATCGGGCCTCATAGTCACCTTTTAACGGTGTAACCTCACCATTTAACGGTAACTCCTCTATTACCTTTTCCTGTTCGACGGGGGGGCCCTCGGGGAAGATCTCCGCTGCCAGGTCCTGGTTTATTAGCTGCTCCCGCTCCTCGGGGGTTAGCTGATCCTCTTTACCGAAGACGTCGATCATATAGTTGCCGTACATTGTATCTAGTGCCTGTCTCTCCTCGGGGCTTAGGTTCAGGGCGTCGAATTCCTCTATGTCCTCTATCGCCTGGGGCTCCTCTATTGCCTGGGGGTCCCCATAGTTAGTGCCTAGTTGTTCTGTCTTGGCTCTAGCGTATTCAAGAATCCTCGTCTTATCCCGCTCTGTGAGAGGTATCCGGGATAGAACCGCCATGAACTCGTCTAGCTCCTCCTGAGTCCCGCTCGTCATGACGGCTTTATAGGCCTTCAAGAACATGGGGGTCTCATACATATCATAGCGTCTTATGCGGCTCTCCCTGTTGGCTGTATGCTCCTCTAGCTTGACTTTTACGCCTCGATTCTTCATGGCTTCAATGAACTTAACCGCGTCACTGTCCTCCTCTAGGTAAGCGTAGCCGCTCCTCATGTAGCTGTAGGGTGAGATGTCGCCCGCTATGCCCAGCTCCTCCAGCTCCTCTAAGGGAACCTTTAGCCATCCGTGGCCCGGGTCCATGTAGAAGTGATAACTTTTTTTAGACTCGATAAGTGCCTCTTCGACTGGTGCCTCTTCGACGTGGGGCTCTATTGCCTGGGGCTCTTCTAGGATCCCCTTCGGTGTGTCCCTCTCGCAGTCGTCTTCATGTGGGCATTCGATGCATGTAGTGTGTCCGCCTATCTCGTGTGTCCCATAGCATTCAGGTAATTCCTCGTCGACCGGTGCCTCTGTTGCCTGGATATCCGCTAAGGTAATGGGGTTGTAATCCTTGACACGTTCGTCGAGGATTGAGGGGTCTTTCATCCACCGCTCGACGAATTCCATAACCTTAGCCTTATCCTCTCCGTGTGTCTTATCGAAGTCGGCACCAGTGATCCACCTGGTTCCCGCCCAGTCATGGACCTTCTTATGAATCGCTAAGTCGGTTCCCCAGTATACCTGGACCCTCCAGCCACCTAACCCATGTTTACGGTAAAGGTCCCCGTCTTCCCCTGAGTACGCGAAAAACCCTAAGTTCTCTAGGGCCTGATAGAAGCTTATCTGATCCTCTAGGGGCTCGACTGGTACCTCTTCGACCGGTGCCTCTTCTTGGGGCTCTATTGCCTGGGGCTCGACTGGTACCTCTTCGACTTGTGCCTCTTCGATTATCCTGGGTGCCGTGTAGTATACTAGCTGAGCATTTACCCATGGTAACCATGCGGTTAGCTTCATGGGCATATCCTCGGAGTACTCGAGGGTTACCGTATCGGTTAGGGGCCTGAGCCCCTTTATGAATTCCTTGAAGTGCTTAACCTTGTACTGTGCTTTTTGTGTGTCCTCGACCGTAAGTCTGAGCAGCTCTTCCGCGTCTTTTTCGAGGTAGTTCTCCTCGAGCCAGTCCTCCCCGTCTTTACACGTGAACCTTATGCCCTCATAATCGGCCTTTACCGTGAACAATTCGCTTACGGTGCAGTCTTCGATTACCTGTTTCAGGGCTTTTAGGGTTATGTGGGCCTCGGCCTTGTAGATTATCCGGGGCTCAGGGGTCTCCTCTTCTGTAGGCTCTAGGAGCCTTATTGTCTTAACCGTTTTCAGGTTGTTTTTCCTGATCTCGGCCTCGATCACGTCTTCCTTGAACACGAGACTAAGATCCATGTCCTTTAGGGACCGCTTACGCTTACCGAACAGGATCGTTAAGGCTTCCTTTACGTTAAAGCATACAGTGAAAGGCACCTCTACGCTGTAGACTTCGAAGACCTCAGCGGGGATAAAGAGGCTTACCATGGTCCAGTGATCAGGATCCATTGAAGCCACCCTTATGCCCGTGGGCCCTATTTCCAGGTTAGCGTCTTCGATCGTTATGTTCGCTGCTTTAAGCATGTCCCTTAGAAACGTCGGATCGTAGACTCGCATTTTTCCTTTTTCTTGTTTGGTGTCCGTTTTAACCACCGTTATAAAATCTGTTGCTAGCCATATAAACATATCGGGTTTAATTACTATTAAACCCAATTAATATATTAAAACTGTAATTACGGTTATATGACAAATTTAACCCTAAACAATTCCCTAAAGAATTTTTTAAAAAATCTTAGATCATATTATTCCTAAAAATCCTAAAGTCCTAAAATCCTAAAGATCATGACTGATCCTTTTCTGAAACCTATTTATCCGGTTTAACCGGGATTTACTCATTTTTAATTGGATATTATCGGATTGATTATATTTGTTTATAATGGTTAGATATGGCTAGTGATGTTTAGATGTCCACCGTCGAATACCTAGCATGTCCATTCTGCGGGAAGACCGTCGTACTGAGCAAGATCAGGCCCGAGACATTGGAGAACTATAGCGCGGACTGGGAGGTTCTCCAGGTCCGGGAGGCTCAGCCAGGCCCGGGCAGGGGCAGGAAAATCAAGGGAGTCGGCGGGTTCGTCTTAGATCCTGTGAGGAGTATGCCGATACACAGGATGCTTGAGAGTCCTGAGCACAGGGATCTTGCAGTCGCCGTTAAGAATCGGCTCCTGAAAATAATCGGTGAATACCTCCGCGTAAGAGCGATCACCCGGGAAGAGGTTGAGGCGTTAATGGAGTCGATTTAACTTACTCTTTTCCCTCTTCGTCTTAGGTATGTCTGGGCCTTAGTAGGGCTCTGTACTCTTTGTACTCCTTGCCGATCTCAGATTGCTCAACTTCCTTGCATCCCCCTAGAGTCCGCGTTCTTCTTACTATGTCTATGAGTACGGGAGATACGCTGAACTCCCCCATCGGGGCATATCCAAAATCCTTAGTCTCGCACTCTATCAAGCACATCATTTCAGGTAATAGCGCCTGTTCGTCTAACTTGCATTTTATAGTACATTTGTCGCCCGTTGGACCCTCGACAACTATTTGTTCGACCAAAGCTATCAATTTTAGATATCTAGTAGATGAAATATAATAATGCTGATTATCTTGTATAGTAACTTATTATATTCCCTTCAACAATTCTAGAATCGGGATGCCTTACTGCATAAAGGAGGGAGCCGACACGATCAAAGCAGTGGAAAATCTCCTAATCACCTTCAGCTTATGGAGGGAGGCAGGACACCTCTGCAGGTTCCACGACAAGAAGGACGAATGCAAAAGATTGGAGCCATTAGAAGGTAGCTACGACAACGCAAAGGACAAAGCATACGAGAATATCATGGAGCTATCCACCTGTCTTATGAAGAAGTAGGTGAAGCATAGATCAGACATGTGGAGTGGAGCTTATGGGTGAGGAGCTGAAGGCATCGGACCTGAACATGGACGCCATAGACCAGACATGCATGATACTCAAGATAGAAGAAGACGGCTGCAGGCTCATGCGGGACGCCGCCATAGAGGTCTACGGAGAGAAGGAGAAGAAGACCAGGAAGAAGCGTGCCCCAAGTGAATACAACATCTTCATAGGAGAATGCATAAAGGGTGAAACAGGACCGGTTCCCGAGAGGATGAAAACTTGCGCGATAGAATGGAAAGAAGAAAAAAAGAAAAAGGGTATCTAGGGAAACTACTTTCCAGAGCAGCTCTTCGCAGCCGCGGCGAACGCAGTCCTTACGGCTGCCTGGTTCCCAGGACTCTTACCGGCGAGTGCCGTCGCAACGCAGCTTCGGAAGCTGATGAGCCTCGAGGAAGTGGCGATGGTGTGCTTGCTCCTGATGTAAGGGGGCTGCTTGATGCAGGACGGCTTACGGCAGGTAGGCACGACGGGAATCTGAGAAGCCATTACAGCAGAAATAGCGGACTTTCTTGCCATCGGTTCAACACCTGTCTGAGTTAATTATAATAAGCCATATTTAAACTTAGTTAATTGTTAGAAAAATTTATTAACACAAGTAGATATTTAACATAATAAGTGAAAAATGAGGACCATCAACGTCAAGGACGGGACATACCGCGAACTCATAAAAGCCAAGGCAACCCTAGAGCTACAGGAAGAGAAAAACATCTCCATGGACGAGCTAATAACCAGAATGCTAGACGAGTTCCCTAAAATAGACTTGGTCTGGGAAACCGAGGAGAAAGAACAGCCTACACGTAGTCAACCGTCGTGAGCTTATCGGTCTTAAGGGCGTCCTTCTCCTCCTCGCTCTTCTCGCCCCACTTCGCGGCGCAGGCCTTCATCTTCTCCCGGGGATCACCGTCGCCGTCAAGCATGCACGTCCCCATAAACTTTATGTAAGGATTCTCCAGCCTAAGCTTCGTGGCCTCGCGGGTGACAAGCCTCTTCGCCTCCTGGAGCTCGCTCGCGTAGTCAAGCTCGCCTCCTAACAGGGCCTTCTCCGTCTCAAGGTCTATCAGCTCCCGGACGCGGTTCTTAACCCTCGGTTCAAGCGGCATTCATCGGTGACCTCCTATACTAAGGGAGGTGCACCTAGTTGGTAAAAGCTTTTTATCTACAAGGCACATCTTCCCCTCCTCTTTATCGTACATCACCAGAGTGGGGACGGCCATTATCCCCAGCTCGAGGGCTATCTTGGCGGCGTCGTCACTCTTAGCGATGTCCATGACCCGGGCATTTTCCCCGAGCAGCCTCTTAGCCTCCTCGCACCCCGGGCACCCCTCACTTACTATGAGGAGAACCTCCTTTCCGACCATCATCTCTTGAGTAAGGGTTCTGCCCCACAAATATATTTATCCAGTGCAGAGAGTTTAGGAGTAATATGAGTGGTCTTGAGGAGAAGCTTCTAGCGGTTGACAGCCTTTTTAGGCGTGGATCTAAAGGGTTACAATGCGCCGTCGAGGTAGTTAGGAAAGGCAGACGCGTCTCAATGGACGAAAGGGCCCTAATATGCGAGAAAGTAGACTGTTCCCTTAAGACTTTAGAGGGTGCCTTGACAAGGCTTAGAAAAGCTGGACTATACGGTAGCACTGATGAACCCTTAACCACTGAAAAACCTATAAAAACTCAAGAATTTGAGAGTATTACTGAGGAGTCTAGACCCACCCCTAAAGAGGAACCAAAGCCTAAAGTTGAAGTTGAGGAATTTGAGGAAGTTGAGGAGCCTGAGGAAAAATACGTCACGGTCGACAAGTTCAACCGGCTCGTGGAGGAGATAAGGATCATGTCGGGTATCACGCCAATTCAGGAACCTGAGGATGACTACGTAGAGGAAGAGTTTGAGTCCCCAATGCCGGAGAGCGTCGACCTCGAGAAGGCGACGATGAAACAGTATGGCACATGGGTTAAGTCGCAGAACCAGCTCCTGTTCGACTTCACAAAACAGGGCGCCTTTGACGGCGCCCTCGAGGACTTTAATGGGAACTGGAGCGACTGGGTGAACCTGTGCCTAGAGGACTACTTCAGTATTGTCCACAACGTGGGCATAGGACTCCTCAGCAGGAGATTTGCGCGATGAGCGAAAAAAAGAAGGGCGACAAGGTCGTACCCCAGAAGCCTACGGATCAGTCCGCGAGGCTTCTGGTAGATCCAGCCCTCACGGGCGGCTACAGGAGGTTAAGGAGGAAAAGCTCGTTGGACGACGAGTTAGAGGCCGAGGACGATATGCAGGCAAGGGAGCTGAGAGACCTGAGGGTAAAGAAGCTAACATTGAAGCGTGAGGCTGAAGTAGCGAAGCTGGAGCGCGAAATAAAGGAGATCGCGGAATTACCAGCGGAACCTAAGACCAGGGAAGCACCGAAGATCCCGGGAATAAGCATAAACGTGGCTAGGCAGATAGCGGCCCTCCCTGAGGAGGAGAGGAACAGGGTACTTGAGACCTATATGCTGATGCAGGCAGCCGAGGCTAAACAAGCTAACGCCGTGTTGCCGGCAATCGTTGGGTTCGCGCGAGCCAACCCTGGATCATCTCCTAACCAGTACATGGATTTCGCCAAGGCGATGTCTGACCAGTTCAGGACTGGAGTAGAGGTTGCGCAGAAAATGGCACCGCCCCAACAGGACCAATGGAAGCCGGTGGAGATAATGATGGAGATGGCCAAGGAGAGGTCGGAAGCCAAGGTAGATCCCTGGAAGCCCGTTGAGATGGTAATGGACATGGTGAAGGAGAGCGTGAGGGAGCCGCTGGATAGGATGTCTCAGAGTATGCATCCCCAGACCGGTTTCTTCGAGTCGCTGCTGATGAATCCAGAGTTGTTCGATAGAGCCAAGGATCTCGGCATATTCGGCGGCAGACACGAAGGCGGAGCCGGAACAAGCGAGATGGACCTGAAGATAGAGCAGCTACGAACCGAGCGGGACCTAGGCATGAAGAAGATCGACCTCGAATGGAAGAAGTCGATGCTTGAACGCGAGTCACAGGACAAGAGAACGGACAACCTTCTAGCAGCACTGGCACCCCTGAGCGCCGTCCTCGCGGGTCCGGTAAACCAGAGGATGCGACAGTTTGGACAGCAACAGGCTTATACTCATAACCCAGGCGGCCCGCCCGGGGCTATACCTCCCTTAGAAAACACCATCCTGATCAAATGCTCCTGCGGCTACCAAGGCCCAATGACATTCCCAGGACCCCCCCCAGATACCATCCCATGCCCCAGTTGTGGACAGACGCTTGTAGTGGGAGGAGCCCCAAGTGGTAGAGAGCCTCAGGAAACAGATAGAGGAACTTGAGGCCGAAATAGCGGAACTCGAGGAAAAGATCAGGACGAAAAAGGCTGAGAAGGCGACCACAACAGCCCAGGTACAGGCCCGCATATTCCTCGAGAGTATATTCGCGCCCTACATGGACGGACTCTGCGATGTCTGGGGTCTGAGCCCAGAGGAGGGCCTACGCGTGTTGATCAAGGAGAACTTCTCGCTTGACAGGATCGCAAAAGATAACCGTGAAGCCCTAACAGAATTTATAAGTCAACCAGAGGTCAGGGTGATAACCGCCGTAGCCAGCCCCCTCGGAAACGTGCCAGACGAGTGGATAAAGGATAAGATGATCGTGCTCCTCGATGTCATGGGGAAAATAAGACCCGAACTAGCCAACGTGATAATAACTACACCGGGAGGCCAAAAGTGGTTCTACGACAGCTTGATAGGGCTCCGGAACATCCTATTCGGTAGACAATAAATATAGAGAAACCCTAGTTAAAACTGAAAAGGTCGAAGGCTTTGAGCATGGTTAGTGGAATATCGAAGGAGGGCTACTACCTTAATTTCAACAGAGACGAAATATTCAAGAACCTGATAGCCAGCGAGGGCCACTTCCGCAACTTCACTAACCTAAAAGAGGACGAAAAAGGCTTCCTGAATTGCATAGTTAAACACCTCGCCGACGCCGAAGGGCACTGCGACGAGGCGATAAGCCACGCCCTAATAGCCGAGAACGAGGAGACAAGCAGGAGCTTCCTAGAACTCCGCGACACTATACGCGACTTCCGAAGGTACATACAGTCGAGCCCGATAACCAGAGACGAGGGGATAAGGGAGATAAGGAAATTGCGTCGCCGCTTCGAGGCCTTCAACCCCGATTATGACGTGTCCAAATGCGAGACATGCGGAGACCCCGCGGAGGTCATGAATGAGATCACCAAGATACTAGACAACCTCAAGAAGACGCCCCTAGCCGTGGCTGCCCACGAGCCCATAGCCAACGAGTTCCTTCTGATGGAGAGGGAGATGGCTGAGAAGCTGATCACCAAACTCTCAGAGAAGTACAGGGTAGATCAACCCAAGATAGAGATACTAGATACATGCCACGAACCCTCCGACGCCACCTACTCGGAGGGACGCATATACGTCTGCAGAAGCGGCGTAAACCTACATGTTTTGGCGCACGAGTTCTGGCACCACATCCAGAGAGAGAATGGAATGCACCTAGACGAGGGCGAAGCGGAGAAATTCGCCGTAGAACTCTTCGAGGCACCTACTCAAAAAGGCTTATATGCGAACCATAACCATTCTCATAATGAACGGAAGATGGTAAAATCCATCAAAGACGTCGGAATCCTATATGGTTTACAGCAGCTAGGCTTCGCAGCCGACTACGCCCTAAAATACGCTGACACTCTTAGGCCAGTTGGATTTCTCGGACAGCCAGTAAGCTTCTGGGGGGACATCCTCGGTGCCGTGGGAGGCGTCGCAGGTGCCCTTTACTTGGATGCTCCATACGACCTTGCATCTGCCATGGTTGGAGGCTACCTGTCCACAGACCTCTGGAACCAGATAGCACGCCTAGTCCCCATGCGTGTAGCGACACCTCCGCTTGTGTACACACCTCCTATAAGCACCGTTGTCAGACCCACTCCGACCGTTACACCATCCGCGGTTGTAGCCCAAAGTGGCAGATACGTAATCACTGGCTAGAGGGCCTATTTCCGACGTAAACCCTAGCGTGCCCTCCTAACCTAGAGGATTCTATTTTACTTTGTCTTTTCTGCGGACTCAACGTATATTCTCTCATCATCAAGTATCCAGATGAGCTTGTCTCCGTCCTCAACGTCTAGGCTCCGTCTCACATCTACGGGGACACAGGTTTTACCCCGCTGAAAAATGGTGCTTACCGCTAAGAGCCTTGTGGTTAGCAAGTATCTCCCTCGGCGACTGTGTACCATTTTGTATCTCTACGTAGCCTTAGATACGACTTCGCTTTTAACCTTGTTTTCTGGTTTCTATTTTGAAAAGGAGATAGTATATTGGGACAAGGCGGTTACATATTTGCAGAATGGGATTCAATAAAGAAGGAGTACCCCGACTTTCAGAGAGCTTTCGCTGATTTAGAGGCTAAGACCATCAGAAGCTGCACAGACAAATGGTTCCCGAAGCTGACGCCCGAGCAGGCGTTCGGAGGCCTGACACCAAACAGCGACCAGTTTGGGAGGACCACCATCCTTCCGGCTTTGTTCGACGACAACGCTGGCAACCCCATGGATAATACAGCTGGCATGGGAGGTAGCCCCGCTGGCACATGGCGGCAACTGTTCGACTCCTCGGGACACCAGATGATACTACAGGGGAACCGGACAGGAGAGGTGATACCTGAGGACTTCCAGGTGAGCTGGGTCGGTCTGGCGTTCCCGAACAAGGAGCAGCATATCTCAGAGATCAGATGGCAGACGAGCGACCGCAAGTATGGCAGGATAAACATCGAGGAGATGAGGACCTACAACAAGCCGGCGATCATCTTCGAAGAAGGCTTTCTCCTGAAAGAGGAGCAAGCCTTCCACCTGTACGGCTACGTCGAGGGACCCATCCCCGTGGACCATGAGGGGAATGAGAGACTCTTCCAACGCATAGTGATGCTAGGCTCGGCCTACTACCGGGTGATTGACAAGGTGCTCGGAGCACCGGGGAGCGCGATCTAGATGTCAGGCGGATACGTGATTTGCGAATACGAGAAGGTGAAACAGGAGTTCCCGAAATTCCAATCAGTGCTGACTACGCTTAGAAACCGGCTGATCGCTAAGGCCGAGAAGGATTGGAACATGCCTTTCGCTGGCCACCGGAAGATATCTGAGGCGGCAGCCAGAGGCATACCCCTAAACGCTCCTGGGCCCGGCTTAGACGTCGACGTCGGTAGAGGCGAGTTCGGTGAGACAACGATCCTTCCAGCGCTCTTCAACGGCGTGACAGCCGCGTACCAGCCCATGCCTACTTGGGAACAGTGGTTTAGCACCACTGGCAGCCAGATAATCATACAGGGCGCAGCCTCGGCAGGCCGCATCTACGAGGACTACAAGGTCGGTTTCGCCGGTCTGGTGTTCCTCGACAAGGCTATCAGGATCAGCGAGATCAAGATGCAGATCAGCGACAGGAAGTTGCCCAGAGTGAACATCGAGGAGGCCCTCGCCTACAACAAGCCAGCCATCGTCTTCGAGGAAGGGTATATACTAGACGAGGAGAAGGGCTTCGAGCTCTACGCCAACGTCTTGACGAAGGGACCTCAACGCATCAAGCTTCTCGGACTTCAGGTGAACAAGATCAAGGACAAGATTCTGACCAGTACGGGGGCGGCCCTAGTTTAGAGGTGACATGAATGGTACAAGTAGTAAGAGGATTAGCAGCTGACCACGCCGACTACGGCGGTGGCGCCCCACTCGTGCACATACACTACATCGAGAGGGATGTCTTCGGGAACGGCATAGGAATCAAGGTCTACGGCGAGCTGAAGATTGCAGCGAAAGAGGTCATCTTCGCCAGGGAACTGAAGCTCAACACGCTTCAGGAGATCCAGCTGACCATCGAGACCGGCAGCGACTGGATGTACACAGCCCAGAAGAACATCCACAGCAAAGGCGAGTACGACAACTACGCTAGCATCGACATCCTCGCAGTTGCGACGGCCCCCTACGAGGGGCTAGCCTCGGGACTCACCGTGGTAGGCCGGGAACGACCCTCATACCTTCCGTCGGATGCAAGCATCTGGCTGAACTTCGAGGCCCTCGGCGAGTAGTCCAGGAGAGACCTCGCAAAAAACAATAGGAGAGGTTGAAATGACGGACTACAGAGACTGGACGGGCCCGGAGGCGGGCTGGATCAAGGAAGGCCACTACATCAGCTACGCCAGGCAGGGCACCCGCTACTACGAGCATGTCGTAGGCAGGGACATCGCCCACTACGAATACGAATGGTTCGAGACCATCGACGCCGGCGAGGAGTCGGGACCACAGGTTCCCACCGATCTCATAGTGACGAAGGGCTACGACGCGGAGACCACCCTCAACCATGTCTGGCAGGTTCTCTTCGGGATCAAGGGGCAGGTCTACATATACGTGGAGCTGCCGACCGACATACACAGACACGGGGTTCCGAAGAAGCCGAAGCCATCGTTGGCCCTGAGGGCGGTCAGCCACTTCCAGGAGTACATGAGCCCTTACCACGACCCCAGTTTCATCACGGAGCACATCATGATGAAGCCGGGCTACGACAGGATCAACTTGTCGGCATACAACCCCAACGCAATCGACATGACGGACGTGAAGCTGAACTTCTTCATAAGCCGCATGATCACCGAGAGAGTCGGCACCGAGAGGTACGGAAGGTACAATACGGTCACCGTCCGGAACGACGCGGAACTAACGGCCCTCATGAATGCCAAGTGGCAGGAGACTCTGGAGAAGTTGTGGAAGAGGCAGATACCCTGTAGGCCGCTGACGCTAGAGCCGGTTCGCGCACCGGAGGCGGAGGAGTGACCTGATGGTACAGATAACTAAGAACATGCCCAAGGACCTCGGCCTCCAGAGGGAGGTCTTCGAGGCCCTACCCTACGCAGTAGTCGGAGGCGCCTGGGAGGCGAGCTTCGACAGCCCCATAGACACGTTCACCGCGCTGTCGCACATCGTACCGGCTGGCCAGCAACTGAAGATCCTGTTCCTCAGGGTGTGGACCCAGGAGAGCGGGGGCGCCAGATTCAGCATACAACAGACGAACCCTGCAGCAACAGGAGCGACAGGGGCAGTCGAAGCCTACCCCGTGGTGGGCAGCACCCCCAGCGGAACACGAGACTACCCGATGCTCGAGGCCCCGGGGGCCGAGGTGCTGCACGGAAGCCTGGTGGACCCCATCCACGTCATAGAGGGGAGCATCGACTTCAAGGTACACGACAGCCCGACACCCGCGACGGGAAGCTACTACGGACTCGTCTGGTGGGGCGTCGAGAAGATTCCTGAGGAGTGACAGTAGATGGCTGTAGGCAGGTACGCGCGTCACACTCTTCCGGGGCTCCGCCAGGAGCTTAGGGAGGAGGAGCTCTACGCCGAGGACATGTACGGCACCTCGCCCTGGGCGGGAGCCGACCCCACCAAGGGCTTAACTGGAGACAGCCCCAGATGGCAGTTCGACCCCGACACCAACCAGGGAGTCTGTGGAGACTGGAAGATACCCGAGGACAGGGTCCCCGGGACGCCGATCAGTGTGTACTTCATCTTCAGCCTACCTGGCAACGGTGGACAAGAGATCGTGTGGGTGCTGACACACCTTGTGGTTCAGATTGGAGCCGCAGCGACTCCAGACCCCACCGTAAGAACAACAGAAGCCAACACAGTAGGGTTGAACATTCTCCAGAAAGCCCCTACGATATACTTGGCCGCGTCGCTCTTCGACAACAAGCAGGCTCCAGTAAACCTTCAGCTGACATTCAACCGGTTCGCAGCGGCCGGGGATGACACCGACACCAACGTCGCAGATCTCTATAAGGTAATCTTCGAGTACATGGCTTACGTCTGAGAACCCTTACCCCCTTTTTTTATATCTTCTCAGTTTTTACTTAGTGGAGACGATCTATGACCGGAGCAACTAGCCACACGAAGAAGGACTACCAGACACTACAGGAATTAGCCGACCTTGACTCAGAGGTAAGTGCCGCAAGAATTGCGGAGCAGGACGACATCGCCGCCGTACAACATCACTGGCACACTCGTTGGAGGGTCTATCCTCAGGATATTACTTCGTCCATTACCCTTGTTGCTGCGGCTGTGGCGAATACCTTCGGAGACTGGGCGTTGATCATCCCCCTTAACACGGTGCCCTTTGACTTCGACATAGTAGGCTTGGTTGTGGAGGAAGCGGATACCACTCTAACCTCCTACTTCATGCAGGTCGGATACAACACAATAAACGCGGTTCCTGGAGCGAACATGGAGATGGGTGAACGAAGATTCAGGATAGCTGAGACTCCGATAAAGAATGCAAACGAATTACTGCCAATTCGTAGTCAACATATTCCGGCGAATAGCACGGTCTGGGGCAGGCTGAAGACATCCGGTGGGGCCTCCGAGGAGCTTGAGATAAGCGTTGTCATAGACAGACACATTGCTGTTGAACGAGAAGTACCTCTATGGCCCGCGTTTCCCTGGTAGTTGAGGGATATGAAAGATAGTTCTTATCTGAATAGGCGATGTCCTGAATGCGGCTGGAGTACGCATAGCAGCATTTCCCGTGGCTACAAGTACTGTCCCATATGCAGGACGATGCTTGAGGAATACGATATGAGCGAGATAGCTTCTAAGCCTCAAAGATGAAGGATACAGCTCTAGATTTGAGTTTGTATCCATATTTTGATAAGAACGATATGACTGCGTTAACTAGCCTTGGGCCTTCATGGAGTTCAGCGGCTATGTATGGTTTATGCTTCTCAAGGATCTTCTCCGCTCCTCTCAGAACTTCCAATTCCGACCTTTCCACGTCTATTTTTAGAAAATCAACTTTCCCAGTCACGATATCGTCCAAGCGTGCCGTCTTGACTTCATAAGCTGCTTCCCTTCCGTTATATGAAAACAGACTATGGCCTCCCGTGTTCCCTTTACTATGGTACAGTGTCTTAGATCCCTCAGAGCTCCAAAGGGCCGTCTCAAAGATTTCGACGTTTTTCAGCCCTTTTGTATTTAAGGATAGATACTTGAAGTTCTCACGTTCAGGCTCGAAGGCGTAGACTTTGCCCGTTTTCCCTACCTTTAGGCTGGCCCTGACGGTGAAAACACCAATATGAGCCCCAGCGTCGACGACAACGTCACCCTCCTGGAGGGGCCTCAGCTTGTCATAGACCTCTCCGAAGAAGACCTCAGCGATGATGAATCCATCGGTGGTCTTACGCCTCCATGTGAGAAAGCGGGGTATTAGCGGATCTTCCAGTGCCCTCTCGTCATAAGATTTAGTCAATTTTTAGCCACCAATAATCAGAGGCACCTTTAGAAGGACCTCGTGGAATGGGAAGCCGGGGTCATGCCCAATCTTATGATGTTCCCCCATTAATTCCCCATGGTCACTCGTGAATATGACTCTATCAGCTAGAGGAAGCAGTGGCTTTATGACTAGATCGAGGTGTGATATTGCCTTTCTACTTCTCTCTGCAGCGACTGACGGGGCATCATTATCATAGCCCCGAATATTGTAATCCCCGAACAACTGCAGTATCCGTCTCACCTCTGACTCCGGTTCAGGCTCATAACCGTAGTTCCCATGGGTTTCAGCGAAGATCATGGCGATGAAGAACTCTTTCTCCCTCTCCATTACTTCCTTTGCGCCTTCAACCATCTTCTTGGCTGGGAAGGAGCCAAAACCTGTTATCTCCTGATATGCCCTAGGTCCTGCTTTGAGCATCCAAGCGTTGGCGTTGAAGAAGAAGGAGGGAACCTCCTTCCCGAACATCCCGCTCCCAAGCAATTTATGGGTTATACTGTAAGGGTTCTTGTATTTTTCATTGTAGGGAAGAAATCCGCTCAGAATGCTCACCATGCTTGGTCTACTCCATGTGCCGTGAGTCCAGGCTAGTGCGGCCTCGCCAAGGCTGTCCAATGTAGGGGTGTGGGCCTCGACAAACCTGTCATACCGAACGCTGTCAAACATTATTAGTAAATCTCTGATCTTGTCACTTCCCATATTTTTCACGCTGCCTCTTGTGGAGCTCCAGCCAGAGGGTTCCATCTATCATCTTATCCACCGCTTCCTCACCGATCTTGTCCATGAGCGGCTGCATTGAACGACCCGCTCCCCCCTTCCAAATACCGCTGGACGCGCCGAGAGCTCCGACATGGTGTAAGACTACGTTCTCGCTGATGAGGCTCCTGCATCGGGTCGCCAGCACCCGGATCCCATAGTCGAGATCCTCAAAGGCATCTAACCTCTCCTCCTTGAACCCAACCTCGTCGATGAGCTCTCTACCAGTCATATAGACCCCTACCTGCCACCCGTGGTCGGTCACCAAGCCCGGGCGACTCACCGCTATCGGTATCCCGTTCCACATCTTCCAGGGAAATCCCCACCTAGATAGTTCGGATATGACCTTCTCAGGGGGTACGATGTGCGTGAGAAACGTGTCCCAGGGTATGAGATCGAGGCTCATCGGGTACGAGAGGAGCCTGAAGGTGGTGACGCAAGGCACACCGTAATGCTTCTCGGAGTCCACTAGGTTCTTCACCGCACATGCCAGCCATTTCCAGCTAACGAGAAGATCCGTGTGAAGGACGACGAGGTAATCGGCGTCGAAGTTTCTCATGGCCAAGTTGCAGCCAGCAGAGTAGCTTCGGGTGTCGTTCCTCAGAATATCGATGTCCGGCACCTTCTCATCCAAGTCCTTGCGGGCCCGGGGGTGCATCATGTTATCTATGATAGTGAGCTTGTAAGGGTACTCGGTGAGCTCCCGTATGGACTTGATCTGCAAGGCGAGGACATCGTTGAAGTGGAGCTCGTTCTCGTCGGCGTAGTGGATTATGGAGATCTGGACTGTTTTACCTATGATTCCTCACTTCTTCCTTGCCAAATAGAGGCATCCACCCCTTTCAATTTCCAATCCATTGAAGTTTTCCAAGCCTTTGATGAAATTCGCAATCTCCTGAGCATTATAGCTCTGCTCATAATGCCCCCTAATGGTTAGATTATAGTTAGTGGGGTTATTATTTGTAGGTAGGTAGAAGGCAATCATCATCAGTTTTCTCGTCACCCTCCACATCTCCTTGATGGCCTGTTTATAGCCATCAGGTGGGAGGTGCTCGAATAGATCCTTGCAGTAGACGCTGCCATAGGAGCCATCGGAAAACGGCAAATCATAGGCGGTCCCCACTCTCGCATCAATACCAGGGTACAACTCCTTTGCTCGTTTTATGAATTTCTCCGTGATGTCAATTCCAGTATAACGTATTCCGGCTTTCTTGAAACGGGGGTAATCCACACAGGAATCACACCCGACATCCAAGACAGAGTCCCCAACCTTTGAGGCCTCCTCGGCTATTCTCTTCCGTGATGGGTGTTCCAACTGCTCGGGGACACGAAGAAAATCTGGGTGGACTCCCTCCCAATATCTTTCAAAAGACCTCCTTCCTATCTTATTTCTTTCACTCATTTTATTCTCCTCGCCGGGACTCCGCCCCACACCTCACCAGCGGGTATATCCTTCTTTACGAGGGATAGAGCCCCGACGACGGCCTCCTCGCCTATGGTGACCCCGGGGAGGACGACGCTATTACCCCCCACGCAGGCGCCCCTCTTGATCACCACCTTCCCCCGGGTGCCGTCAATGGTGTTCACAGAGTATATTTTGCAGCCTCCGGAGATCTGGACGTCGTCTTCGAGGATCACGCCCTCCTCCGCCTGAATAAGGGTGAATGCTCCAACGTCCACATTCCTGCCGATCTCAAGATTCTCAGGGTGGATGCACATCCAGTTCCACCGGGTCATCCCGCTCTCGTCGAAGGTGGGGGGCTCCCACTCCTTAAACCTCGACAAACTCCCTCACCGCCTCGGCGATGTAATCCATCTCCTCAGTCTTCAGCCCAGAGTACATCGGGAGGGTGAGCACCTGGCTCGCCACCTTCTCGGCTATGGGGAGCGGATGCATGGCTGGGAAGTAGACCTTCGTGTCGATCCCCTTCTCCTCAAGGTATCCCTTCAACGCGTCCCTGCCACTCTCGACCCTTATGGTATAGAACTGATAGCTGTGCGTGGACCCCTCGGGTATGTAGGGGAGCCTGATCTTACCTATGCTGTGCAACCGGTACATTTTGTTCGAGAGGTAGTGTGCGTTCTGCCTCCTTTTGGCGAGGAGCTTGTCCAGCTTCTTGAACTGGGTGAGGCCGAGGGCTGACTGGATGGTGGACAGGTGCCAGCTGTGCCTCTTCCTTATCTCCACCAGCCTCTCTTTGATGTCGTGGGAGTCCGTTAGGGCCATTCCGCCCTCCCCGGTGGTGACGATCTTGTTGCCGGCGAAGCTGAGAATTGCCCCGTCGCCATAGGATCCGCACTTCACCCCGAGTGACTCCGCGCCGAGGGCCTCAGCTGCGTCCTCTATTAGGAGTAGTCCGTGCCTGTCCACGAGGTCGCGGAGCTCCACTATGTTGCAGGGCAGCCCATAGATGTGGACGGCTATTACGGCCTTCGTCTTATCGGTGATTCGCCTCTCCACGTCGTCGATGTCGAGACCGTAGGTCTCCTCCTCGATGTCCGCGAAAACAGGGGTAGCTCCAGCGAACCTGACGGCGTCGACGGTGGCGGGATAGGTAAACGCGGGCACTATCACCTCGTCGCCGGGGCCTATGTCGTAGGCGAGGAGGAGGGCTGTGAGTGCTGAGGTCCCGGAGTTGAAGGCCAACCCATGCCTCCTGTCCAGGTATCTAGAGACCTCTGCCTCAAGTTGGGTGTTCTCTTGGCCTCCTGTCCAGTACATGCCCCGACGTATGACCTGGGTGACGGCCCTGACATCTTCCTTGGTCCATGCCACCTTGTAGAGGGGTATCTGCAGTTTCATACACCTCTGTATGTATCGTAGAGGTAGTGGGCTGTCCCCAGATAATCCAGTTTAGCATCGATCCTCAAGAACCGGCCCTCCCGGGTGGCTATTTCCTCCTCCTCATCCGTCATCAGGGGCTCGTGGAGACGTTCTCCCACCCGCCTGCCAATTACCTTTATGGGTACACCGTATTTCTCGCTGAACTCCTCGGCTATTTCCATGATGCTACGTTCGGGCACATCGGCGGGTACGAAGATGTCCCCTCCCTCGGAGACCTCGAGGGCCTCTAGGGTGAGCTCGGCGGCCTCCCTTAGGCTTACGAAG
>Ga0315533_1000893_pt1 | contig 24164 bp, 22 predicted proteins | sample SalMarSW160130MG_FD_203081 | JGI IMG/M metagenome (GOLD analysis project Ga0315533, IMG submission 203081) | Salt marsh sediment microbial communities from the Plum Island Ecosystem LTER, Massachusetts, United States - Salt Marsh Sediment SW1601-30 ... | reverse complement strand
ATTTAGATGTAAATAATTGTAAAAAATGGTATATTTTTGGTCTACAAAAAGTGCACTTTTAAATTTTAATTAGCAATTTTTTTAGCCTAATTTAGTCCACTTTTGAAATGTAAAAAGTCCACTTTTGAAATGTAACTAACAACATATAATATCTTATTTTGAGCTACTACTGTTTGTTACAAAGTGATAATTAGCTGGCTAATGTGATTAAATTTTTCTTTAAAATTTTTTTATTGGCTTTTAAAAAGAGGGGGGGTAGCCCCGAATAATTTAAAAAAAGGAAGCCCTTATTGGTTGTGAGATAGAGAGTAAACTTGTATTTATTGAGTTTCGCATGTGAAACTCAAGGATAACTATTTAATTCGTTTTTTAATTTATATAATAATGCTAGAACGATCTTAATTCAATAAATGACTTCTATAATATCCAAATTTTGGATATTGAATATAGATTACTTTAACTATCATGCTTCGATATATACTTCCTCCAATAACGAAATTTTAATTGACAAAATAATAAATCTTATTCCGGACAATATTTTTCTTCATTATAAAAACTATAAAATTAAAGTCGGAATCGAATAGGTTAATTGCATTTTTTAACCTAAGCAATTAAAGTATCTTAAGTATTCCAAGAAAACATTAATAGGAAAGTAAACCTGCAATCCCGATGAATTGCAGGTCTTGTTTATATATCTAAGACATACACCTTTAAAGACTAATAAAATAATACAAGGAGTTTTACAAAATAGTGATTATTTAGGTAAGATCAATGATGCTGACCCATTAAAGGAGTCCCAATTTCTCACAAAAAGGGACCATACCCCCCCTAATAAATACCCTAACCTGGACCGACAGAACAAATCCGGCCTGCAGGAAAATACTGAAGAGAAGGAAGAAACAGACCAACACATAACTGAATATACCTACAAATCCTTTAGACGCAGATATGATTAGCGAAGTAAGTCAGCTATGGAATACAATACAGAAACACTAATACGGTAAGCAAACGCTAACATAAATACAAACCTGCAAAAAAGGCAAAGCTATTAAAATACCGTAACTGCATTACTTTTATGTATCGATACTTCTATATATTCTATACGTATATACGGTAAATACTAAATAGCAACAAGACCCCGAGAAATCAATGTTTCGCAGTGAAACAATTTACTTTACACATTATATATTACAAAGCTTTATTGGATAAGATAAACCCTCATATATTTCTTTTTAGAATGTTCGATAGTGTCTTGTTGTACATTGGCAGACCTTAAAATACACTCCTTAGAAAAAAAGCTCCTGGCGGGCGGTCGTGGGAATGAGATCATAAAGAAATAAAGTAAAAAATATTTTTTAACATATTACATGATTGTTAATAAAATAATTGCCGTTTTTTAAGCTATATTAAAAAAAGGGAGTGTAATCTTTAAAAAACACTCCCCTAAAAAAGATATAAAGAAAAGGAAATGCACTACCAAAACCTTTCCTTGCTTAGATTTTAAAATAAATTGAAGAAAAATGCAATAGATGTAATGAAAATAAATAAAAAAGGCAGATTAGAAATTATTTTAATAAAATACTGGGGGAGAGAGAAAGAGGGGCCATCTACAATCGATTTTAAGGTATATGCTTATACCTTCTTTTTAATTGTAATTTTTTTAATAAGAGTGGGTTAACGGAGTGAGATAGTAGCCTCTTTACTGATTAGGAAAAAACTCATTTAAGCCCGGTCTATTTCAATAATTTTCCTAGTGATAATTATATTTTGGGGGGGTATATCAGATCGGAGTGCCGAAACTACTCATATTTATTACAATCCGGTACGGAGCTGCCTACAACTCATTGTTAAATGCTTTAATCAACAGCCACAGAGGCCGTCAATTAATCTATTTTTATGATACTTTTAGTGGATGATAATTGTAAATACCATTCACGTATATTTTTTGTATACCATTCCTGAAAATCCTTCTCTTTATCAGGAATATAATATCTAATCATTTTATTATAAGCAACCATTATCATACTAAGAGACAAAGAAGAATAAATTTGAATATTTTTAGGATTTCTTAAAGCAATAATTGCCGCATTCCCAAACTCATCTCTAGTTATATTTCTAATTACACCAGTCGCATGAACAGATTGAGACCAAATTCTGTATAAATATTCATATAAACCACCACGATTAACATGATAGGCAAGATCAATTATATTTTTTGGTCCACCAAAGAGAGAAAACCAATTTGGATTTCTTTTATTGGCTTCTTTGTAGTTTTGCCATTCTTCATCGACACGTATATATTGCGGTTTTTTTAACATATTTTCCAAATTAGTTGTTAATTTATCTGTATCAAAAGCGGGAAGAGTTATATTCTTTACAGTAGAGTCATTGTTTAATACTTTTTTAAATTGTTTACCTTGATCCGAAGTTGGATCTATTTTTTTGTATAGTGAAATTTTTCTATGGGCGTGAGCTACTTCATATGAAAGTGCACGCTGAACAGTATCTTTTTCTAAAATATATTCAAGCCCTATTAATGCTTCAAAGATGCTTCTTAATAGAGGTTCGGTAGGGTCAGCACACCCATGTTTTATTAGAACCGTGATTGCGTCTAAGCTTTCAATAAAATGTCTAAAAATCAATGTAATGGTCAAATCAGAACCATCCTTTTTAGGCTTCTCGCTACACCATGCTAAAATATGTGTTCCAAAATTAACACACTCTTCAATTACCCCTGCAATCTGAATTAATAAATCTTTATATTCTTTTGGCTCAATTTCTCTACATAAAACGTCTTTATGTACTTCCATATCACTTTTCCTTTCGAATTGAATTTGTGGCGATACGACGCCTACATTGGTCTAAATTAGCGGTTATGGCGATTAACTTAAAATAATCCAACTACTTCGTTTATGCACGGCTCTAAGTGAAGCTTCGAAAAGTAACCACTAATTTTCCTTGTAGTATTCTTTATAGATTCTCATGTTTATTATAACTAATTTTATTAATTATACAAATAGTAATTTTATATATAGGTAAGCCTACGCTTTTTTATTATATTCCTACAATTCTTTTCTTATTATTTTTTCTTTCTAACTGCCCCATTAAAGTTTACACTGACAAAACCTTTCTATTAATTAAAATTATTTTTAGCGGAGTACAGTAGAGAGGTTGGTATGAAGTTGCCCATTTTATAAGGGTTTCAGGGGGACAAAGAGAGAAAAAAGGACATTCAGCCATTAAAAAAACATATGCTATGTATAGTGATATATTTAAAGAAAGATAGGGGTAAGGCAAAGAAGCGCCGTAGAAGCAAAAATAGAGGGTATTTTAGGGGTAAATAGAGTAGTTACAGAAGAGAAATCTCAAAAAGAAAAAAGGCATTAAAATTAGGTAAAGTCTTTGAAGCAGACCCAATAGGAGTCCCAACTTCTCCAGATATTCCGGCCCATATCCCCCTATTACTTACAGACTTACACAGCAATTAGGAGTATAAACACAATATGCGGACCTATATACGCTGTTATAATATGTTCTGCTCTTTTATCTGCTAACTTATGTGAGCATACCTTTTCCCGGTACTTATTTTGTTCGGTATGTTCTATTATATCAGGGATTAATACGGCAAAGATTAGATAGCAACAACACTAATTTTAGCAATATTAACCCCGAAACCCTTACAGGATAACAATTTAAGACTACTTTAAATAAGAAGTTAACTACAGATATTGGCTATAATATAAATAAATGTTTCGCAAGAGAAAAGAAAGAGGTAAATCAAAAGATTGTATATATTTGCTTATGATTAACTTATTAAAGGAAAGGCCCCTCCAAAAAAAAGAAATGAAATTACGAGGTCTATTTTTTACAATATGATAAATATATCATACTCGAGAAACTCGACAAAAAAAGTGGAAAAAAATTGGTATTTCAGGTGGTATAAAATTGCAGTGATCCTTCAGTAGAATTTCAGGGATATAAACAAAATTAAGATAGCTAGTAATGTTACAAAAGGTTAACCTTAAAATACTAAGAAAAGAGAACTTTTAAATTTTGGAGATACTTAGAGACTTAATATAACACAAGTATCATTGTGTATAGTAAAACTAATTAGCTTTACATGTCGTATAAGCCTTTATAAATAGTGATTTTAGCACATATAACAAAATATCTCCTAATATGATGTTGAAATAACATAACATATATGGTATTATGTCAAAAATAGTATAATGTTAGGAGATGATGAAATGAATACAGTAGAACCGATCAGAGAGATCCAGAAAATACTGGCTATTAAAAGAATCTTAAAAGAACAGTCTAATCCCCGGGATTATCTGTTATTCACTATGGGTATTAATTTTGCCTTGCGAATTAATGATCTTCTTTCTCTCAAAGTAAAAGATGTACTAGATAAAAAGGGCGAAATCGTTGAATACCTTCATCTAAGAGAACAGAAAACCAAAAAAGAAAAGAAAATTAAGATCAATAGAGCAGTTAAAGAAGCTTTAGGGTACTATTTTAAGAGAGCTTCTGTTACTGATCCGGATAACTATTTATTTACTTCCTATAGATCGAATCAAAAACTGGATCGTATCAGGGTATGGCAGATGATTAAGAACTGGTGCAAAGAAGTAGGACTTAATAGTACAAGAATAGGTACGCATACTCTAAGAAAGACCTGGGGATATCAAGCACGCAAGAAAGGTATCACTATCGAGCAGATCTCTGAAAAGCTAGGCCATCGGAGTAGTATTGTAACTAAAAGGTATATTGGTATTAATCAGGATGAGATCAATAGAGTTGAGGATGAGGTTTGTTTGTAGGATTGATAAATAAATAGATCAATTAAAATTTATTTTAATAAAAAAAAGGATTTTTAAAATCTTTGTCGAATAAATAAAATAGTGCTTCATGCTCAATTTCGACCGATTACTTTTCTATTTTTATATAAATTGAAAAGAGCACATTAAAAAAATGTTCTATTTAAAAAGAAATAGTAAATTTACTATTCTTTTCTTTCTATTACCCGCAATTATTCTTGCCTTGACGAACTGTATCCAATTTCTTACTAAAACCGATATTTACCTTTCTTTTATAAAAGTTCCCAAAAAATATATTCAAAAATATAATTTATTGTGTCAATAACCAACTGTGTTAACTCAATAATGCTGTAATATATTCTAATTTTTCATAAGTTGTTGTGTAGGTAGAATTTCAAAAAATTAGGTGTTATTTATGAGTAGATTAAAATTTTTCATCATATTAATCATTGTTTTGATAATATTCTCATTATCCATCGATGCCAAAATTACCTTAGATGAAACCAAAATATACATAAAAGTACAACCAATAAATTACATTACCAGCGGAGAGGATTGCACTTATGATAGTTGGGTTGATAAATATGAACAAAAAAGACAAAATTATGAAATAAATACCCCATCAGTAAAAACAAAAGCAATTATTGGAAATATAAAAGAAGATTATATTGAATACGATCCTCAACGAGATATAAAAAACATATCTATTAATTTAGAAAAAATTAATGAAGCTCGTAATCAAGGTGACATAATCGGGATGTTTGTAGAAAAGGGAAAGCTTTATGTCGCTATCGAAGAAAAGAAAATATCAAGTAAAGAAGCTAACTACACCAGATATCCTGAAGATATTGCTGTTTTAATACGAGGAATTTTTACCAGTCTCGACCACTGCATTTGGCAGACCATAGATCCGCCACCTAATAAAAATGATATAGACAAATATGGTTTAGTCTATTACGGAGGCATGGTAGAGGATACCCATGTTGGCATGGTCATGTTTGAAGCGGATAGAGTCATGAAATGTTTATCAGGTGGTTATGAAAATAGAACGGGTGAACCAATAAATATTCGAGGTAGTTATAAATCTGAGTGGAATTACCTGCCTGAAATTACTTTCGATGACCAGTATACCGAGGAAGAATGGCATCGGTATTGGTTTACTACACAAGATACTGTCGTACAGTATGATCCTGATTTAAAAGTGGTTAAAATTATCGGGAATCCTTTGTCAGTTGAAACTGAACGAATGGAAATGATTCATGGAAAATTAGAAAGCACCTTTGACCCCGATTACGCTTCTTGCTCTTATCAATGGACCAAACATTTTGAAAGTAATCTTCTTTCTTATGCCAAGCATTATCCGGTTTTATATGAATTAGATGAACTTTCCCGCTGGACTTCTCTACTAAATGCACTCTATGAAACAGGATTTATATTTGATGAAATACTTTTAAACAACTTTCCTTATGTTTCTACCCCCATTAAAACCCCGATAATACAAATAATAAAAGAACGGACTACTGAAAATACCACCCAAACACACACAGAAACCACAACCAGACAATTTTCTTTAACCGGGGGTGTTGGTCTTGAGCAGGTTACTTTACAGAAAACAGATTTAAGTGAGCTAAAAGAGCAATGGATTAACCAGAGTAAAAAAGGTTCTTCGAAGGTCATGTGTATTTGTGATTAAAATTAGAGAAAATCTTATTCAAGACTGTAGCAAGGAATAGCTTCTTGGAATAGTTTTAAAATATAAATATGTTTTTAATGGTACGTGAACCGTTGTTAATGATCAATAATTTGGTAACTTTTTCAACCTTTTCATAGGGGTCTATATATGCAAGCCCCCGTGTTTTCAGATTATGGATTAAAAAGGGGTATATATGATGAAAGATGGTAATATGAAGAACAAATTAATTAAAAAACCTTCCATGGAAGACTTGGAATTATTTCTGCAGCTATTTCAGGGGCGGGAAGCTGTATTTGCAAAACAGTGGATAGGAGGTTCAGGATACTCGCCAGTCCGTCCCGAAAGGTCAATAAATGCAGATGATGTTCTCTCACATATACAGGGGAAAGAAGCATATGGAATCTATCCAATAAAGAAAGATAATACCGTGAAATTTGTCTGTTTTGATGTTGACCTTCCCAAGAATTTTGCAGAAGTAGAAGAAGATGCTTTAGTTACTGATAAAAGTATTTTATTGCAACAGGTAAAGAATATTTGTTCCACAGTTATAAATATGTTCCATGCCTGTTCTTTTAACAGCGAACCCATATTGATTGAAGATACAGGAGGTAGAGGTTACCATATTTGGTTATTTTTTGAATCTCCTATTCCAGCAGTAAGTGCCCGTATGTTTGCCTATTCTATTCTCAAAAAAGCAAAGGAACAATGTGAAGTTTTTCCAAAGCAAAATGAAGTTGCCGAGGGACAATATGGCAATCTCATTAAACTCCCTCTTGGTCTACATAAGAAATATAATCAATATAGCAGTTTTATAGATATCACAGAGAAAAAAATCTTAAGTATAGAAAATCCCTTTGCTCATCTGACTGAAATAGTTCCAATCCCTGCATCAATAATTATCAACATTACACGAGAAAGCGCAAAAGAGAAAGAGCTGAAGCCTGTCCGTCCAAGAAAAGCAATTCTACGTGTCGAAACAAAATCTAAGGAAACCGTTGGCGAAGTTAAAAAGAGTTGCCGAATTGGAGATTTAGTTGAAAAATGTAAAGCTTTTTCAAATCTAAAGAAAAAAGCGGTAAATCAGAATCATTTAGAGCACGAAGAGAGGCTAGCTTTGGCATATGTTATGATTAATGTAGAAGATGGAGAAGAAATCTTACACCAGATATTGAGTAACTGTTCTGACTATGATAAGGAACACACTCAAAAGGAAATAGACTATCTAAAAACAAGAAAAATGAAACCTATTAGTTGTCGTAGACTAATTGAACAGGGTATTTGTGATAAATATTGTAGATTTGAGATTCGAGAACAATCTATGGATCTTAACCGCCCTGAACCTTCTCCTATTCGGTTTTCTTTGTGGGGAGATATTACTGAACCTGAATCTTTATGGGAGAAAGATGTTCTGAGCTTTGAAAATGTATACAGAAAATCTAATCTTTATCGTGCATGGGAACAAGTAAAAGATTACGCAAGAGTAAATGAGGCTTTTTTTGACATACACGCATTTGAATATTTTGAGGAACATTTGGTAGAAAACATAGAAACCCTCCGTTTTGAACTTAGGAACAATACGTATTTGCCTGTTCCATATCGATGGTATTTAGTACCCAAGGAAAGGAAAGATGATGATTTCGAATATCGACGCATGGCATTTGTACATCCAAGGGATTATATAGTAATACAAGCAATAATTAATATCATAGGTTCAGTATTTGAAAAGACGTTCTCTGATTCCTGCCTCGGTTATAGGCTTGATATAGAAGGGAAAACCGGTAATTCTATATTCTATAGTTGGCAATCTTCTTGGCAAAACAGAAAGAGAAGAGTCACAAGTTTTCTGTACCATCCTGATTATTTTCATTACATAAAGACTGACATTTCACGCTTCTATGACAATATAGATAGAGTGAGATTGTATGGATTAATATTAGATAAAATTGGCTCAGAAAAAGAGATCTGCCAGATTATTGAAAGTTTTCTGGGAAATAGTTACATTGAAGATTTAAGTGGCAAAGAAAATATCTGTAAACCTCCACCTAAAGGTATACCTCAGGGACCTGCCTTTTCTGCCTTTTTTGCAAATATTTACTTAAACGAATTGGACCGAATTATTGAAAAGAAATCTTATGATTATGTAAGATATGTGGATGATATGGTTATCCTCTGCGAAAGTAAAAAGCAGTTAGAAGATATTAAAGAGTTAGTTATTCACTATCTACCTTCAGTAAATCTCGAATTGAATACTAATAAAACTGAAGGTCCTTACCCTGTAACGAATAGCAAATCTTTGTTAGATTTTCTTGGAGAAATGAAATACGGAATGGCTGGATTATTTATACAGGAGTCTTATGCCGTACAATTAACACCTCCTCAATTTCTAAAAGCCAAGCTGGATGAATTGCTTGAAATTAAAAATCTGAATGCTTATAACCTTGAAGAAATAACCAAACATCTTTCATATTATTTAAGAATGCGTGAGAAGATAGGGCTTGAACTAGATGATTTAGCATTTGGGCTTAGCAGGAAAATATTGAAGGAATATGCATTAAAACCTCATCATTTAGTAATAATTCTTGGGATATTGATTAGAAATCTGGTTGACCTTCGTACGGTCATTTCAGAACATCAATTTCCTTATCTTAAAATTGTACTGTGTATAGTGCTTAATAATCTTGAAAAAACTCCAAATTGGGTTGAATCTCTCTTGGGTGATTTTATTAAAGATGAGTCATCTTATATTCTGAGAGGAACAGCCTACTCGGTTCTCTCTAAATTAAACAAAGAAAAGTACTCCACTACAATGGTAAGCGTTGTCTCACAAGAAAAAAACCCATATGTAATAGAAAGGGCTTTAAATTGCTTAATCGCTACACAAAGCGATGAGGCTAAAATGTGTTTTTTGGAATTAGTGAAAATGCATTTCAAAAACTCTCTTGATGAGATGGTAAATATCACAATAAAATGGGGAGATCCAATGATGGACAATTTTGTAAAAAGTCAGATGAAGAAAATCGAGACAGTAAATACATCGGACTTATACATTATCTTGGACTTTATTTTTATAATATGTTCAGATGACTTTGAAGAACTTTTACTCACATTTTTTTCTGAGGATAAAGCGATACTCATGAACCAATTGCTTTTTTCTACTATGGATGAAATAAATAAGATTGCAACGAAAAGAGGGTATCTGGCATTCGCTCTTCAATTGGCACTTTACGAGCACGTGAAAAACCTGAAATCCGATTGGTTACGTGGTACACTCCTAAAGGCAATCGAGGAGTGGAGAATGGGAACAACAGAATTAAGCCCTTCCACTGCCTTAAATGATATAAATGATTGGTTGACGGAGGGAGACTCAAGTAAAAATATTAAAACGATAAAAGATCTTTCAAGCAAGGAGCATAGAAGACAGGGGGGATATCAAAGCTGGCATATGAGAGACGAAAATACAAATGAGAATTTTGTACTTGAGGCTGTGGAAGAAGAGATTCTTAAAGAACATAGAGTAATCGGGAATGGAGTAACAGAAAAAGATATAAAAGAGCAGCTAGAGTCAAACAAGATAAGTACTTTCAGGGATTGTTTCCATAATGTCGAAGGCGGGAAGAAATATTACTGGTTTAAATATGTAATTCCCGATGGTTATGATATTCTATATAACGTGTATAAAGAGCAAAAAACAGAATTTAATGAGCAAGAAGTACTGAATATAGTTACTAGTCTTTTCAGTCAAGTTGAGGGTATCAAACAACATATTGGAGTGGAGCCAGTGGTAAATCCGTATACTGTAATTTTGGGCGAGGGTAATCAGGTGCAGTTAGTTAATTTCTTTTTTGGGATCCCCCGGAAATTGTATGTTTCTGCAGATAATAATTCCATAGATGATAACAGTAATACTACTAATGCCCTTTTCAATGGGTTGTTATCATATGAATTAGTCTCCTTAAAATGTCCGATAGAAATTTATAAAAAACTAAGATTTAAGAGAGAAGGACCATATGAACTCGTGAGTGATTATTTACCAGATGCTACCTCCCATTTTGCGTGGATTTTGGACCGTTTATGCTATCCTACGAGTCCACAAAACAGATATGGTAGTGTAATTACGTTAAAAAAAGATATCAAATGTTCCCAAAAGTTTAGAAGCCACTTCCAAGATAACAAGTTGATAAATTTACCTCCAAACAAAAAATACTGGTCTGAAGTTTTAGATGTTCTCAATCTCAGAGTAACAAGGTTTTTAAAACTTCCTTATAAGATTCACGATTCTATCCATGAAAATGCAATACAGGTATTTAACATAACAGTCCATTCTTTCCATAAAGCATTAGCGAATGAACGGAATAACTCCAATTCAGACTTCAATTGGGAATCGGGGAGCCTTATTTCAAAAAATAGTATAAGTAATTATTTACATGAAGCTGGATATAAGTGTGATTTATTTGCAACCGGCATTAGAGGAAAAATTCTTTCAATATTTAAGACCACACAATGGTCAATCGCTCCATCAATACCTCTAATAATACTTTATATTCCCCTCAAATTAGAGTTAATAGCTTTAGCTAGAGCTATTGGACTATTTGAGATACACAACAAAGATAAAATAAAAAACGCCATAGTGCATCTTATGCAATCTCAAGAGCTATCAAAAGAAGGTATTATGGATATATCCTTAGAAAAATTTCTAATGACTCCTCGTACCACAAAGGTAGTTAATTTAATGAATCTGTTAATTAATAAGAGATTCCCAGATGTGATTAACACTGACGGTTCAGACATAGCCCTCCTGATATTGGCAACATTTGTGCTTCTGAAAAATCATAGAGAATTGTGGAAAAAGTGGCACACTTGTTTTGGATTATCAGATAAGAGTAACCTGACTAAAGCTGTAAACTGTCTAAAATATATCACTGAAAAATCTATAGAGATTGATAGGTTCATAACTGGGCTTCTCAGTGAACCACCGGGAGAGACATTTAAAGATGCAAATACTTTAATTTGTTTATACAATTCTTGTCTTCAAGACATTACCAAATTGCGTAGAATTATAAGAATATATCGCAAAAAAACATATGCGGTACAAGAATTTCATTATTTAGAACCAAAAGTAGTCATCAAATTCGGTCGTAAAGAAAAAGACGTCTCTCATGATTCAATCATCTCCTTTGGTCTTTGCTATGAGCCAATATTGATAAATGAATCTACTACAGTTGATTCGGTTAGATCAGGAAAAAATAATAAGATAATATCCCTTTCTATAACTCCTACCGGATTGAAGAGTATTATAGGGTGGGAATATAAAAGCCTTTCTGCTAGGGGTTGGAGCTGGGTAAAAAAGTATATTCAAAAGTTTTTCCATAGAATAATTGCTATCGGATTCTTTATCGGGGGAATTTTATATACACTCCTTGAGATAAAACCTATAAGCATTGGGCCAATTCTATTTGGGTGCGGTATTCTTCTACTTAGTCCATGGGTAAATAATTGGTATTTAAAAAAACGTCAGATATGAGTTTAAATAGAGACACACCCCATTTTCTTAAGACAATTAATATTTTACTTTTAGATTAGATAAATTGAGAAGGTGTGCCAGGTCAATAATTCGGTAAATTTTAGCAGATAACCTATAGAATCTGAAGTGTTTTTTTACCAGATAGTTGAGGCCTTAGGAAAATTAAATCATAGAAAAATTGGAAGTGTCGCTATTTTAAAAAAAAGAAGGAAAAAAAGATGTATTTTAATAATAGACATTTAGATATTTGGTCAAGAAGCGAGGTTACGTACTATCTTGAAATATTACTAAAAAAGGGCGATATCAAGGATTGTCAACATCTTAAAATAGAAAAAGGTGAGTATTTTCATGCATTTTATGCAAAATGCAAATTACAATGGGCAAGAAGAATTCCAGCATATAATGTACATACCGATCCATCTGCAGGAGGTGCACCAAGTAGTTATTTTTGGCCAGAATGCCCTAAAGATTGCCAACATTATTCAAAATCTGAAAGCTTTATTCACTCGTTAAATAGCGAAGTTGAAGAAATTTATAATAACAAATATACATATGAAGACTATGTAAATTTTTCACGAATTCAAGAGTTAAATGATTTAAAGCAAAAAGGTAATATTCAATTTGATTTGACAAAGTTAATAGAAATGTGTGAAGAACTGAATAAATGTTGGTCAAAAGAATGTTTTATGGCGGTTGCAATGTTAGTTCGTAGTATGTTAGATCATGTTCCTCCAATTTTTAATAAAAAAAATTTTAAGGAAATGTCTAATAATTATAAATTCCCGAGATCTTTCAAAGATTCAATGGATCATCTACAGAAGAGCTCAAGAAAAATAGCGGATAGTCATTTACATACTATGATAAGAAAAAAGGAAGTATTGCCCAACGCTACCCAAGTTGATTTTAAAAATGATCTTGATCATTTATTAGGAGAAATTGTTAGAATTTTGAAAACATAGTATTTTAATTTTTTAAGAAGGATCTTACGGGATCAAGTCTTACCATTCAATATTATCTTCATAGACAATTAATATTTTATTTTAAAATTAGATAAATAGGAAAGATGTGCCAAGTCAATAATTTGGTAACTTTTGGTTTGTCCTGGAAGAAAAGAGGAGAGAAATAATAAAAGAGTGGATTAAAGAGGGAAAATAAGTTTAAAAGGAGCCATAAAAGGTTAAAAATACAAGGATTGTAATTTTATATTACAAATAATGTATAGAGCCTTAATAAAGTCAATATGGAAGACATAGAAAAATTATATAAAGAATTTCAAAGTGAGGTTAATGTTGCGTGTTGGTCTTTCTATACTTGGAAAAATATCCATAATATAGCAACAGGTGATAAGAAAGTTCATCATGCCCTAAATAGGAATCCAATATCATGGAACATTATTTTATATTCACTTCAAAGTACTTTTTTTATTACTATCGGTCGACTTTTTGACACAGATAGAAGGTCATTTTCTGTCCATACGTTTTTAAGAAAGTGTAGCGAAAACGTCGATCAATTTAGCAAAGATGAACTACGAAAGAGAAAAATAAAAGGATATGAAGCAGATAAACCATCTTGGCTTGATGAATTTATAGAAAATTCTTATCAGCCAAACAAAGAAGATTTTCTGAAACTAAAAGGCGAAGTATCAAAAAGGCAAAAGCAATACAAATCAATATATAAACCTATTAGACATAAGATATTTGCTCATAAGGATCTTAAAAACATAGAATGTGTAGACATATTATTTAGAAAAACAAAAATTAGCGAAATACAAGATATACTATATTTTCTATACCAAATAAAAATGATAATACGTGAACTTCTAGAGAATGGAATCTGGAAGAAAATTGGATATTACTCATTTAATGAAGAGGAATTTGTAATAAAAGATATTGCAGTGCTTCTTGAAAAAATAAAATCATAACAAGACTATCAACACGTAAAGATCATAGGCATGGCTGCGATAACTCAATAATACAGAAAATATAAAACTACTCTTAATTTTTACTTAGTGTAAAAGCTGGTGAACTAAAAAATATAAAGAGGTTGTTAATAAATGAAACTTAAATTTACGTGTAGAAACTGTGATAAAACTGGTTCTGCTGCTTGTTCGAAATCACTTCCATTTCTACATTGCTCTTGGTATAAAGATTACAAAGGACTCATACATGGGTGTCTTTATTGTAGATCATGCGGAACAATATATGATACAATCGGTTTTTTTTTAGCACCGATATCCATTTTATTTAGCAGATTTCGTTCTAAAATTATTGCTACTTTTGAATTTTCAGCAATTAAGAAATTAACTAGAATAAATAATCCTGACTGTCCGAGCCTTCGCTCGATGAATCCTTATATTATTAACGTTATGGAAGAAGATGGCAGATTGATAGACGATGAAGCTATTAAAGAACCAACAGAAGATTTTCTATTAGAATGTTTGAAAGATGAAAATTTTATTATTAGAAAAGAGGCAATAATAGCTCTAAGAAGATTTAAAGGTAAGAAGGGAATAAACCTATTAATAGAAGCATTAAATGATAAATATTGGGATGTAAGAAGAAACGCTGCAATTACTTTAGGTGAGATGGGGGATAATAAAGCTCTTGAACCATTAAATAAACTTTTAGAAAGGGAGCTTTGGGAACATCTAGTCAGGGAAGAAATAAAATTGGCTATAAATAAAATTAAAGAGGCAGAAAGAGATTAAAAAGATAGAACAAATTTATAATTCACTTGATCCTTCACAGCGGGAAGAGATAAGAATAGAAACAGAAAACAGACTAACTGATTTTTGGAAAGAAAAGCTCAATAAAGTGAGAGGTGAAGGAACAACTTCAAAATTACTCGAGGTGGTCCTGGAAGAAAAGAGGAGAAAAATAATAAAAGAGTGGATTGATTCCGGAAGGATTAAAAAAAGGCCATAAAGAGCAAAGAAGTGCCGTAGGTTCAAAAATAGAAGGCTTTTTAGAGGTATCCTGAAAGGATTTATATTTTTAATAAAGGGGCTTTATAGATGTTTTATTTAGCAATGTTTTTGGGAGTATTATGTGTCCTTTTTATGGCTGGCTTTATCGATGTATCGATCGATGTATCGATTGTAGGTCGTGATGATGAGGAAATGGAGAAAATATTAGAAGCGCGACGAAAAAACCCAAAAAATGTATATTTTATACTTATAGCTCTTGCCGTAACCGTATTGAATTTATTGCTAATACGGTTGGCACCAGTTAAACCTATGCCAGGGTCAGGATTAGACAGTTTCTACGAATATATGAGCGTTTTTGCTTTTTTTTTATACTTTTCAGGCGTATACTTTATTGTGAAAAAGTTGGTTTCAGAAGAACCCCCAAAGAGAAGATTTTTAACTTCAGCAATACTTGTAAACTTTTGTCTTTGGCCTTTGTTGCTACTTTTGAGAACTGTGTCTTGAAAGTGACTGGAGTGGAAAGTTACAGCGGGTTTTTCAAATTGAAGGGTATTCTGAGCGAGTTATTAAAGTATAAAGGGAGCCTTTAAAAATGTTTATTTCTTTTTTGGTGGAGAATCAAATTATCAGTATGCTAATCGGTATGGCAATTTTAGCATTTCTTTTATATTTATCCTATAAATTTAGCGGTATAAATAAATATGATAGAGAAAAAGATTATAAGAAAGAAACAAAAGACGAATCTGACCTTGAAATTAAATAAATAATATAAAAATGGTGAAAAGGGCTTTAGATTTTAAATTTAGGGCTATCTGATTAAATTCTCTAATTAAAAAAGGGGGATCTAGACAATGAAAGTGGTTGAAAGAATTTTTCTTTATACAGTATTAGCAATATTGGTGTTTTATGTGTTCTTGGTAGATGGAAATGTTGAAAGCCGGGTGGCCATTCAGGAAGAGATTAGGGCGAAGAGCATAAGAATTGTGAATGATGAAGGACAAGCAACTATTTTTTTAAAGTCTGATGAATTCTATGGGGGTGGACAAATACAAATTTACAACAAATATCACCAGGTTGTTGTTATGATAACAGTTGATTCAAATAATGAAGGAAATATAAATATTAGTGATGGTAAAAAAGGGCGAAGTTATGGGCCTAAGCTTCCTAATTAAAGAACAAAAACTAATTAATTTGTTTTAATATGGTGAGGCAAGGAACTGCTTTTAAGCAGGTTTAAATATTAAGGTGTAATTGATTACACTTAGCAATTAGTATTTTATATGCACTTGAAGAAATTATTTTTGAATAATAAGTAAAGTTTGAGATGTAGGGGGTTGAAATTATGAATAAATTAAACAAAAAGCAATTAGTTGTGTGTTGGATATTATCATTGTTAATTTCTTTTTTTATATTTGCCCCAGCAATAAAGGTAGATACATTTTATAAATATGAATCTGAAGATAATTGGACATGGAAAGGTTGGCTTAGTAGAAGCAATGAATTAAAGGATGAAGAGGGCAAATCTTATCGAATATCTGATAAAGATTCAGACGGAACAGAGGGAAGAAGATATTATTATGCGGGTACTTATGATGAATATTCATTGAATAGAGGAAATATTAAGAATCCCACCTATGCATACGAACGCATGATTATTATCATTATAATAAATGGCCTTTTATTGATTTATACATTAGGAACAGAGAAGCCATCCAAAAAATCAGATAATATAGTATAAAAGATTCGTTTTTATATGAGAGGGGAGCCAAGACATTTACAAGTCCTTCGGCATTTTACTGAAGGGCTTTTTTGTTGAAAAAGAAGGATTTTTGAACATTTTATTGAATTATTTAATAGTATACGCTTACAAAAAGGAGAAAAGCATTGTCAATTATACCAGCTTTCGAAATAGGATTATGGAACGCCTGGATTTTTATGCTTTATCATTTCTTACCAATGCCTTTACTGATGCTAATTCATAAAGGTCTGGTAAAAAATGTAAATGAGCCACATAGCGGGATTGAGAAGAAGCTCTATCCTATCATGTGGGTACTCTGGCTTTTTGCCCTCATTTACTCCATTTTCTTGCCCTTGCAGTTAGGGACGATATGGTTCTATATAGGTCTTCCCATTTCTATAGTAGGATTAATTACCTACACGATAGCTATTGCGACTTTCGCTACTACCTCAATTGACAATGAACCGCTTACCAAAGGATTATATCATTATTCAAGACATCCTATGTACATCACTCAATTGGTGATGTTTATAGGGGTAGGTATAGCTTCAGCTTCGTGGGTTTTTCTACTGTTTTCGATTGTATATACAATTTTATCGTTTGTTATTGCAAGTCCTGAAGAACGGTTTTGCCTTGAGAAGTACGGCGACATCTATCGTGAATATATGAATATGACACCTAAATGGATAGGAATACCAAGATCGAGAAATAATTGAAGCTTTTACAAAAAAATGCCCGGAGAACAGCTTTGTCTATTTTAGTTATTACCAATTACTTCTTCTAACTCTTGATATACTTTATCAGTTTCCTCACTCATACAAAAAGTTCGAAAATCGTTCTGTCTGGCCGACCTTATCCCTCTATCCAATAGCAATAGCACTCCCCACCCCTGGTATATTGTTCCTGGTGTGTTGGTGGATATCAAGAAAAAACTAAATGGAGAAAAAAGGGGACAGGCTACTTTTTTCTTTATCCTTATTTTTGTATTATTTAAAAAAGTAGCCTGTCCCCTTTTTTGAGATATTAATTAAGGAGGTAAAGGATGGATAATAGAATAAAAAAACATGCAGAGGTGCTCTTAAAGTACTCACTTGATCTAAAAAAGGGAGAAAAAATAGTAATTGAGGGTGATATAGTCACCCTGCCTTTAATTAAAGAAAGTTATCGCCTGGCGGTTGAACTGGGAGCTCTTCCTCAGGTTTTAATAAACAGTGAAGAGTTGAAAGAGATATTATTAAAGGGAGGTAGTGAGGAGCAGATTAAATATGTACCTGATAATGTAAAAAAGGCTTTCGAAACAGTAGATGTACTTTTATCATTTTTTGGCGGTTTCAATACCAGAATGCTTAGCAATGTAAATCCCGAAAAATTGAAATTATCAGCTCAAGGTTCAAGCGAAATTACCAGGATATTCTTTGAAAGAGTCGCAAAAAAGGAGCTAAGATGGTGTGGTACAATGTTCCCCAATCAGGCAAATGCCCAGGAAGCGAACATGTCGATATCCGAATACGAAGATTTTGTCTACGGGGCAAGTTATATCGATAGAAAGGACCCTATAGCAGAATGGAAAGAAATAGAAAAGAAACAGAAAGGCATCTGTAATATTTTAAATGGTAAAAAACATCTCAGAATAGTTTCCAGAGATACTGATTTAAATATGTCTATTGAAGGCAGAAAATGGGTAAACTGTTGCGGTAAAGCGAATTTCCCTGATGGTGAAGTCTTTACCGGACCGATAGAAGATAGTGTAGAAGGCCATATTAGATTTAGTTTCCCGGGTATATACGGGGGAAGAGAAATCGAAGATATTCAATTGACCTTTGAAAAAGGAAGGGTAATAAAAGCGGTAGCAGCCAAAGGAGAAGAACTATTGGAACAGCTCCTGGAGACAGATAAGGGGGCAAGGTATGTAGGAGAAATTGCAGCAGGAACAAATTATAATATAAAGAAATTTACCAAACATATGTTATTTGATGAGAAGATTGGAGGGACAGTCCATCTGGCAATCGGAAGGTCTATACCTGAATCTTTAGGGAAAAATCAGTCAGCCATACACTGGGATATGCTCTGTGATATGAAAAAGGGCGGTGAAATTTACGTGGATGGCGAGCTGGTTTATAAAAATGGTAAGTTTTTAATATAGAGTATACGCCTTTTTTCTTGAATAATTGAGCGGTTAAATTTACATTTGAAGAAAATATTGTAAATTATAAAGATAGTTAATATTGGGCATTAATAACAAGGGGGTCTAATGTGCTGACAAATTCGATTACAAAATAAAAAAGGGTTAGCTAAAAAACTGACTTTTTTTATAGCTTGCCCTTTTTTATTTTTCTCTCTATTCAATTTTCCCTCGCATAAATATAAATCATTTAACGGGGTGAACCCAACTCTACTTTCATCCCGGATAATTCTTTCTGCACTTCCGCAAAACGCAGAGAATAATATTCCCGGTTCTGTTGGTTTAAGTTGGTAATCGTATTGTGTATCTCTTTGGTATTTTCCAGGACCTGCCGATATCCCTCTTTCTGGGCAATCACTATCTCCTGCATAAATCTATCGATACGAAAGATTAAGAGTATCGATAAAGCGATAGGGAATCCCTGATTGGCGATCACTTCAGACAATGTTTTAACATCCATATAACAATTCTCCTTTTTACCAATTACAATCTCCTCCCCCTTGAGGGGGGAGGATTAAGGTGAAAAGGGGGACATTCTTCTTTTATATTCCCGCATTTAATGCATGGTGAAAAGTAAAGTGTGTCCCCCTTTTCCCTAGTCATTTCCTCCATCTGGCTCTTTTGGTAGGGCGGACATCAAGATGCAAGAAGTTCTTCTTCTCATAAAACCCGATTCCGCCAAAACCAATATTTTCACATACTTCTAAAAGGTTAATTAAACTGATATCTTTTACTTTAATATCTGCTGCTAAGCCGATACGGTGATAACTATTTACTACTCCCCCAACCTTTTGATTATATTTGGGACAACGGTATCCGGAGTTAATATAAACCGGTCTTTCTAATATCTTTCTTAACTCTATTAGTTTAACCAGCAGCTTAGGATGGAGCATTACCTGTTTACAACAGGGGCAGGCAAACTCGGATAGCCTGAAGTGTTTAGCTATACCTATATTATTAATTTCATTTAACATCTCCATTTGTTTACCTCACTAATTAACTTAAAATGACTGCTGAATCGCCCCTTTACCCTTCAATAATTTTCTCTTTGATAAGATATCGTAAGTCTGTTTATTGATCCTTCCTACATTGGCCTTCATCATAGTCTTCACTACTTTCTCTTCAGATTTTCTTAACTTGATATTCTTATCTGCTAATATCTCTATTAACTTCTTCCAGGCTATCTCCCATTTCTGATTCCCATTTCCTATCCCTAATTCTTCTTCTGCCCAGAGCATGGCAGATAAAATAGCTTCTTTTATGGTAGTTGCTCTATCTTCTCCCAATTTGTTCTTTAAGAAACTGTAAAAGATAGAGACCAGAGATAACAGTAGGGCATTTAATAGATATTTACTTAAGATTGCTTCTAACATATTATTTTCTCCTTTCTAGCAATTAACCTGCTGGTTAATTGCGTGATAAGTGATAAGTAATGAGTAATTAAAGATTTGGTAATTCTCTGATTTGTCATTGCGAGGAACGAAGTGACGAAGCAATCCCAGAGACGAGATTGCCGCACTCCTTTCAGCATAAAAGGGGGACATTCTTCTTTTATATTCCCGCATCAAATGACTGGTGAAAAGTAAAGTGTGTCCCCCTTTTATCTAGCTAACCGCAAAAGGCATCAATACCTCTTGCTTTTTCTTTTGGGGTTTTTATAAGCGATTAACCAGCTAACTAACTAACCAGCTAATGAGCTACTGCCCATTTGCTACACATCCATAACATCAGTAGATTTATAATCAAGTATCCTTGCATTAACTTTGGCTACTAAGTCATTACCGTTATTATGGAAGATGTTCTTGGTGATGATAGTATCCATCACTCCTTCTACTGCTACGTCTTGAGCTGCTAAGTCAACATAGTCTCCATCATCTACGTTCTTGGGGTTATTTAAGGTTAGATTTATGGTTTTAGCTGCACTGTCTCTAAACTGCATATACAGTCTCTTATAACTGGTTACTTCTCCTAATTCGGTGGCCATTTTATTTTTTCACCTCCTTCTTAGTTAATTGACCAATAGGTCAATTAGCGTGATAAGTGATAGGTGATAAGTAATTAAAGATTCAGTAATTCTACGATTTGTCATTGCGAGGAATGTAATGACAAAGCAATCCCATTAAATTACGAGATTGCCGCGCCCTGATAAATCAGGGCTCGCAATGACATTTCGATTTTTAGGTCTCTCACAGGTTACATGTTACTAATTACTCATTACCGTTTTTAGCTTATAGCTATTAGTCTGTTCCTTTTCTTTCTCGTTTTTCTGGCTAACGACTACTCTGTTAGTTGAGATTCTTTTTCGAATCTGATCTCATCTACGGTATACTTCTGTAAGTCCACTAAAGCATTAGCTACATCATAGGCATCCTGTTCGAGAGCAGTAGATTTAATCTTATTGAAGGTCTTGCTGTTAACGATAGGTGCTCCGGTATCCGGGTTGGTACCTACTACCAGTCTTAACTGTAGGCTTGAATCACGGGGGACGGTTACGACTGTGGCCATTTATTTTTCACCTCCTTTCCCATTAAGTGTAATTGAGGGTGTAGGGTTGCGAGTTTCAAGTTACAAGTTGCAAGTTGAGATTGCCGCACTCCCTTCGGTCGTTCGCAATGACATTTAGCATAAAAGGGGGACATTCTTTTTTTATATTCCCGCATCAAATGCATGGTGAAAAGTAAAGTGTGTCCCCCTTTTACTTAAGCTATTCACTAACGACTAATTACTCCCTCTACTTATATAGATACAAAAAAGAGGTGATTTAGCAAAAGAAATGAAAAAATATTTTAAAATATTTTTAATTTATTTATTCCTTTATTTCTAATATAATTTATAGCCTGACGAGTGAGATCATAAAGGGCAGCAATCTCTTCATCTTTGTATCCCTCTAGATAATACAGGTTGATAATATTTCTTTCTCTTATGGTTAGAAGTCGGTAGCCTCTTTCCATTTCTACTTCCCGTAAGATATTTTCTAAGGTATTCATAAGCATTATTCTCCTTTAAGATATTTGGTAGGGGCGTATTGCCATACGCCCCTACAAGGCTCAGTTACCTATTTTTAGGCCAGAAGAAATTTCTACTTTTCTTTGAAAATATCTGCGATTATAGAGATACAATCCCCAATTGACTCTCTTTTTTATATAACCCGCAAAAGGAACATTGCCTTTTTCTTTATAATCATAAACAGCTAAAATAAAGAGAAGTGCCCCCTGCTGAAAGACATCATCATATTCCAAGCCGTATCGGGAATATCTTTTGGCTCTTGATTTCAACAAGGGCTTAAATTTATTAAACAGCTCTCCCATTGCCTTTAAGTCTTTTCGTTTAGCTTTACTAATTAGAAATTTTAGCTCGGACATTTGTTCCTCCTTTTGTTTTCAGGTTGGCTAGCATTTTCTGGGTCTTTCTGATCATCTTTAAAGCCTTCTCCCGGGATTGACTTTTTCTGTCTTCCGGTGATAGGTCAGAGTCTATTACAATAGTCTCTCTAAATTTCTTCCCCGTTGAGGGCTTGGAATTAAGGTGGGAGAGGGGAGTTTGGCAAGATACCTGTTCCGCCGGTTCTTCATCATATTTCTCTTGTTCCTCATCCTGATAATCATTATTTAGGGCTGCTCTTAACCAGCCGGCAGGATTTTTAATATTTTTCCTCTCCACCAGCAAATCTAATTTTTCATCAATTTTCTTAGTCGAATATTCTTTTAATATCTTCTCAATTAATTCCTCCTTAAAATCCAATTCAACCATCCGCTCTCTTATTACTCTCATTCTTTCTTCTCCTTTCTCTTTTAATTTTTTAAAATTAACAGCAACAACAGCATCTTTTTCTCCATTTGTTGTTGTTGAATTGGTAATGTTAAGATTGGTATTGTTAGTAGGTAATTTTTTCCCTATGTTAGGAGTAATTTTTTCCTCTACTTGGGGGAAAATATTTCCCATGGATAGGGTATTTTTTACCATATGAAGAGGTGTGATCTGGTAAATATTTCGCCTATAATTTCCGGAGGGAGTTTTTCCTTTTCTTATCTTTTTAATTAATCCGTGCTTCAATAATATTTGGTGAAATTTGGTTATAGATTTGGGAGTAAATTGCATTTTCTTGCCCAAGGTAGCTAAAGAAGGCCAGGCCAGATCTTTGCCCTTGTGACAATAATTAAGTAATTGAATATAGAGCATGGCTGGTCCGGTTCCCAATATCTCTACAAAGTTATCTAAAAAATAAGATGGGACGATAACGTATCCTTCTTTGGTTAATTCATTTTTATTTACAAGAAATTCTTTTTCCATTTTTTCTCCTTTGTCGAAAATAGTTTTTGGTTTTTGGTTGGCCAATCTTTATAATTAAATCATAAAAAAAATTTCTTGTATCGAGTTTTTTCTTTGTTTTTTGTTTATTTTTTCTTTGTTTTTTCTTTACCTCATTAAAACTACTAGAAAATAAAAAAATCCAAACAGTTTATTATCTGTTTGGATGATAATTAAAATTAAATTATTATTTTATGAGTAAAATTAGGTAAGATTTATTTTAAGGAAATAGTTAAAAAGTTAGAAAATATTAAATGAGTTTTAGTTTCTCTATTTCTAAATTTAACATTAACCCTCTTCTTGAAACTACTTTAAAAATATTTTTAACTCTTTCTTTATTTATTTGATTATTTCCAATAGTGGTTAAAATAGCCCTTCTGATTTTAGAAAGATGAAAAGATATTTGAACATAAGTAGCATCATCATCATCATCTTCTTCTGACCATAAAGTATCTAAAAGATTATTATAAGATAATACCTTACCCAGATTTTGGGCTAAAAGATAAACCAGGGAAAAGGCTAAAGGAGTAAGTTTTACCTCTTTTCCCAAAAAGATAATTCTGTCTGGTCGATGTTTATCAATCTGGAGAATAGGTTCTGGTTGCAAATGACTGTTTTCAGTTTTTGGCTTACAAGTTTCAATATGTGGGTGAGCTAATTCCAATCCTTCTTCTTCGACTTCTTTTATTAATCGTTCTGATAATAATTTTATCTTCTTCAGGTCTTCTTCTCTTTCATCTTTCCAGTTGGTAATTTCTGCTAAATTGGCCAAACTTTCGGCTAACCAAGAAAAACTTTCTGCTAAATGTTTTATAGAACCTCTATAAATATTGTACTCTTCTTCTATGTTTTTTACCTTTTTACTTCCTATCCAATCATATAATAGGAGAGTCTTCTTAAAAGCCAGGCAATTTTCTAAATTGAATACTCTCTCTTCATCTTTTTTTAGAATAAGTTTATCCTGGTAGAACTTTTT
>Ga0315533_1000886_pt1 | contig 24241 bp, 22 predicted proteins | sample SalMarSW160130MG_FD_203081 | JGI IMG/M metagenome (GOLD analysis project Ga0315533, IMG submission 203081) | Salt marsh sediment microbial communities from the Plum Island Ecosystem LTER, Massachusetts, United States - Salt Marsh Sediment SW1601-30 ... | reverse complement strand
AGCTTCTCCATCTCGCTAAAGAAATTGAAACCAGAATGGGCAGAGTTCCCAGCGGGCAAATAAATTCACCTCGCCCTATAGACATAGATATCCTTTTCTATGACAACAAGATTATGGAAACTCAGAACTTAACTATCCCACACCCCCGCTTGCAAGACCGGGCTTTTGTTCTTATACCATTAGCTGAAATCGCCCCAGACTTAGTTCATCCCAAGCTGGGCAAGAGTATTACCAAATTAGCTAACGATGTTAAAGGACAAAAAGGGGTGCGAAAATGGTATTATATGAGTGGTAATGAATAAGGATAATGTAAGAGAGAATAGCGATGAGAAAACGGAGCGCCGTTGTAGTAGTATTGAAAAGGTTACCAAAACAGGAGGCTAGCAATGGGAACTAAGGGAAGAAAGAATGTTAAAAAGCCCAAGCAGAAAAAGGAAAGGAAGAAATAGGAAGGGATAGGGCAAATATTAAATACTAATTTCTAAACTCCAAACAATATCAAACGCCCAAAATCCAAAGGAACTAAACCGTTTAGAACTTGAATTTTAGATATTATTTAGGGCCCGATATACACAGGAGGCATTAATGTATCAGCTATTCGTGGAAGAGCACTTTGATGCCGCTCATTACCTCCCGAACTATCATGGTAAGTGTGAAAGACTACACGGCCACCGTTTCAAGGTAGTAGCTCGTTTAGAAGCAGCCAGGCTCGATGAGACTGGCCTGGCTTACGATTTCGCCCAGCTAAAGCAGCACCTGAGGGAAGTCCTGGCTCGATTCGACCACACCTGCCTGAATGATGTGCCTCCCCTTGATAAGATTGGACCCTCCAGCGAGAATATTGCTGCCACTATATATGATGCGCTCCGGCCCCGTCTTTCCAGTTCTCCGGTAAAGTTGGTGAACGTAGAAGTTTGGGAATCGCCCACAACAGGCGTGTCGTATAGCCCTTGAGCTAAGTTTGCTGTTCCGGCGGTAACAAATTGGGAATCGTATCTATAATGGGGTAGGAATGGTTGCAATTAGAGCAATAAAGGGAACCCCTGACTATTTCTTCTCCTTCTTCTTCATCCACTTTAAGCTCCAAATCCCCTTTACATACGGGACAGGCTAAGATTTGCATCAATTCTTTTTTCATTTCAGATTCCAATTATATCATATTAGCAGCGAAACTAGGAAAGTGCTATAATATTCGGCAGGAGAATAAAATGACAATCCAGGTTAAAAAGACTTATAGGGGCTTAAATCCCGGGATGCTCTACGACGAGGTACAAGGCTTGTTGCAGAAACAAGGGATTATAACTGTTGAGACTGAGTCGCAAACATATGGTCTTCCCAGCGGCGACACTCAATCGCGTACCACGTTGGCATTAAAAACACAGGCCGCGCAAGAGAAAGACCAGAGGGAATGCGGCAGCGTACATATTCTGGGCTCACCACAGGACGAAACAAAAATGCTCCTTGACATAGATGAAAGCCTCTTCCCCCAGGAAAAACTCTCCGCTTTTCAAAATGACCTCGATTTTATCCTCGGCTCATACGAAACTAAGTGGTAAACGAGCAGCTTTCAGACCAGAACCAACTTGCCAGGGAAACCAAGCAAGCACGAAGAGAAAGGCGGCGAGCAAAGGAAAAGGCCAAGATTCCCCAGCATGGCAAGAGCCTGACAAGAGTATATAAGGACGCTGTATCCAAGAGAGCCACGACCACGAAAGCTCACAAGCAGTCAAGCTAAAGTCTGGTGGTTGTTATGATCAAGAACTTCCTTCTCAGAGGTCCAACCATAGTCCTGATTTGCCTGGCAATTGGCTTCGCCATAGTTTACGGCGGCGGGTGGTTGCTCCAGCAATTGGGGTGCTCAGGTCCCTAACTACTAGTTCTGCTTGGATTTGAAGTGGCCAAAACGTCACTCATTTCAATCGGTTCGGCGTTTTGAGCAGATTGCAGAGCACTGTTCACATTTATTGTCACATGGCTCAGCATGAATGGTTACACTAGCTTCGCGAAGTGTGCTTTGTATTTCGACCTCAATCCGGTCGCATATTTGATGAGCCTGCTCCAAACTAATGTCCCTGGCCATTACCAAATGAAGGTCTATATAGCTCTGGCTTCCAGCCCGACGTGTCCGTAGTGCGTGGAAGCCGAACACCTCGCGGCTGTGTTTCCTTAAACAGTCTTCGATAAATGCCTGTTGTGAAGGAGGTAGCTTTTCATCAAGCAGTCCGGATATCGGCTTACGGATAGTATCAAGAGCTACTTTCAGTATGTAAATAGCAACTCCGATAGCAATCACAGAGTCAATAATATTGAGCCCGGTGAACCGCACTATTGCCAGTCCCACCAACACGGCTGAGGCGGAGTAGACATCAATGGCAATATTGCGGGCATTAGCCTCCAAGGCTACAGAGCCAGTGGCTCGGGATACACTTATTAGATGCCGAGATAGGAAGATACTGACCACTATGGAAACCGCCATCACAGCTATTCCAGCTTCGGTTAGTTTAATACTAGAGCCTTCTATTATCCGGACTATTGCCGAATAGATTAGCAATCCACCAGCGATAAAGATGAGAATTCCCTGGACAACGCCAGCAATGTCCTCCGCCTTACCATGACCATACGGATGTTTTGCGTCAGCTGGCTTAGCCGCAATGCGAATAGCAAAGAAAGTAATTATTCCGGCAAACAAATCGAATAAACTGTCGGCTGCCTGAGCCAGTATGCTGATACTGCCGGTCAGCCAGCTAACGACCACCTTAAATATTATTAAACCGACGACTACACTAATCAATAGCTTGGTAGCCCCGGCCTTGGTAGAAAACATTTTTGCGCTCTCCTGTGTTCTCTGATATAAAACTACAGAGAATCAGAAGTTTACAGCGATATTTCGGCTAAGGCAACTGTTATCTAGTATTCCTCGGCTTCGTCACCACGTAATGCAATAGGGCTGTGAAGCAAAAAACAATTGCTCAAAGAATGCCGACCAGGACTAGAAGAGTTCTCAGTAAATAAGTTAAACTAGCCGATTATGGATGACCCTGCGGGCAATGGTACCAGCAAAGGACTGGTACTTCTTGTCGCCACGATGGCGTCCTTTCTCTTTCCTTTCATGGGCTCCGCCGTCAATATTGCTCTCCCGCGACTCGGGAAGGAGCTTTCATTGGATGCAGTCCTGTTAGGCTGGGTTGCCACCGCCTACCTCCTGTCCTCAGCAGCCTTTCTTGTTCCCTTCGGCAGAATAGCAGACATACATGGCAGGAAGAAGATTTTCACCTGTGGCATAGTTATCTTCACGCTCTCGTCTCTTTTTTCAGGAATGGCAAACTCCGCCACTATGCTCATCTCTTTTCGTGTTTTGCAGGGAATTGGCGGCGCCATGCTTGCCGGGACCGCGGTAGCATTGCTTACCACTGTATTTCCGGCCAACGAGAGGGGGAAAATCCTGGGGATTAATGTCGCGGCAACATATCTTGGCCTTTCCCTGGGCCCGGTTTTGGGTGGGATCCTGACGCAACGTCTTGGTTGGAGGAGCATCTTTTTCCTGAGCGCGTTCCTGGGATTGGTGGCTATCGGCATCGTTTTATGGAAGCTAAAAGGTGAGTGGACCGGGGCAAAAGGAGAGAGATTTGATTTTGCCGGCTCGGTAATCTATAGCCTTGGGCTTGTAGCGCTGGTATACGGCTTTACTCTCTTGCCGGCGATGTCAGGAGTGTGGTTGATTGTTGGAGGCGCTATAGGGCTTTTAGCGTTCACCAGGTGGGAGATGAGAATAAAAAGCCCGGTCCTGGATATAAAGCTCTTCAGAAACAACAGGGCCTTTACCTTTTCCAACCTGGCAGCGTTGATCAATTACAGTGCCACATTCGCTGTATCTTTCCTCATAAGCCTTTATTTGCAGTATGTGAAGGGATTCAATCCTGAAAGTGCCGGCTTGATTCTAGTCGCTATGCCCGCTATGCAGGCTGTTTTTTCACCGCTTGCCGGCAGGCTCTCGGATAGGATTGAACCAAGGATAATTGCCTCCGCAGGAATGGCGTTGACCACTGTAGGACTCATCATCTTCATTTTTCTAAATGAAGCAACTCCTCTGAAGTTCATTATAGGCAATTTGCTCCTGATTGGTTTTGGCTTTGCTCTTTTCTCGTCTCCCAATACCAACGCGGTTATGAGCTCTGCGCCAAAGACGGCTTACGGGGTAGCTTCGGCGACACTGGCAACTATGCGGCAGGTTGGCATGACATTCAGTATGGGACTGGCCATGTTGATGTTTGCCCTATACATGGGGAGGGTTCAAATTACACCCGAGTACTATTCGCTTTTCCAGGAAAGCATGAAAACGTCCTTCATCATTTTCGCCGTTCTCTGCTTCGGCGGCATATTTGCCTCGCTCGCCAGGGGGAAGGTGCGGTGAGAGTTTTTTGTCGATGCTCACTGTACAAACTGTAAAAAACACTTGATGCCTGAATTCTTTTCAACAGAATAACTTTCAGGATAAGACGTAGCGACTGCATAGGAAAGTACGGATACATCTCATCAGTGAGCAATTTGCTCGGCTCTCGTAAGCCTATCTGCAAGGGAAATATGGGGGAAAACGTTTTGTGAGTGACTTATCTCCCATACTTTAGTTTTGCATACAAAAGAACGGCGGCGAGAATTATACCCACCGCATTCCAAAGGATAACTGGGATCAGTCTGAAAAAGACGCCATAAGCTAACCAAAGGATGAGACCTAATAAAAGTAAGGTGGTAAAAAGCATACTTATTTCACGTGCACTTCTAAGCCGGAAGACACGAATAAGCTGGGGGATAAGGCTGCATGTTACAAGTGCACCAGCGACAAATCCTAGAGACTCTTCAAGAGACAAGACTGAACCTCCTTTTGGAATTACTTAGATTCATTATAGCACCGAGTAGTAGTTTCTCAATATGGACTGCGTTATTTCAAGGCCTGGTTTCCTTTTTCATTTCAAAGCGGATAAAACTCATTCCGTCTCCTTTCCAGCTCCTCCAGGGAAAGCTCATTTACTACGGTAAAGAACAAGAGGTGTGACTATCTCGCCATCGCACAATATAAAAGCTTGCATCCCGTGTAAGACGAATTCCGAGGTTTTAGATGCCCCTTGCTGATTTCAGGCTTGAGAACCACCCGTCACTTCTTGCAGAGCGGAGCAATAGCTTTGGTAGGTTCGGGAATCGAAAAGAACAAACACGACATCTTTAAGGGATGTCGCTTGCTCCTTAAGAAACGAAACAACGGTGCTTACTGCTATTTTTACCGCTTCATCAACGGGATAGCCATAGGCTCCGGTACTTATAGAAGGGAAGGAAATGCTGGCCAATTTGTTCTCGGCAGCTAATTTCAGGCACTCGTAATAGGCGCTATCCAAAAGCTCAGCTTCATTTCTGCTGCCACCATGCCAGATGGGACCAACAGTATGTATCACATACTGTGATTTGAGATTTCCCCCCGTGGTGATTACAGCTTTGCCTGTGGGCAATCTCCCCTGCTGAGCAACGATTTTCTTGCATTCCTCTAATATTGCTGGGCCCCCGGCCCGGTGTATTGCCCCGTCCACCCCTCCGCCACCCATTAAACTGGGATTAGCGGCGTTAACGATGGCATCGGTAGATTGTCTGGTAATGTCTCCCTGGATTATGGCTAGCTTAGTCTGGTTAATGCTCACTTCCATAGACTGCTCCCCCATAGCTATTCTTTGCCGGCTCAAGGGCTTCAAGTGTTTATTTTTTTATTCTTTTTACTTCCTCAACTATCTTCGGCAAAATTTCACCAGTTTTCCCTTGAATTAGGTAATCAGAAATTCCTTCCTCAGTTAGGGGTGTTAAGTCAGCGTTCACCTCAATTATTGTTACCATCCCCTTCTGCTTGGCTACCCTCGGTAGGTTAGCGAACGGATAGACCACAGCCGAAGTCCCACAAACGAGCATCACATCGCATTTCCAGGCTTCCTCCAAGCTTTGCTGAGCCACATCACTGGGAATTGCCTCGCCGAAGAAAACGGTATCGCTTTTTATTATTCCTTGACATTTAGGACAGCGGGGAGGTAGCTGGTTCTCCTGCATAAGTTTAGCTAAATCAAATTCGTCCCGCCTAAATCTCGAGTTGCAAGAAACGCACCTTAGCTTGGCAACACTGCCGTGATATTCTAAGAGCTTCTTAGTCCCAGCCTTTTCATGAAGCGAATCAATATTCTGGGTGATTAAGCACTTTATGACGCCCAGTTTCTCAAGTTCAGCCAAGGCATAATGACCAGGGTTGGGCTTAGCCTGTTCAAGGCCGCCTAAAAGACTGGCACGGGGATGGGACAACAGTTCTTCCCACCAACCTTTAGGGTCTTCTAAAAACTTCTCATAGCTTTGATAGGCTCTTCTTTCGGCCTCGGGATTTAAGGTCCAGACCCCTTTGGGTCCCCGAAAATCAGAAATCCCTGACTCGGTTGAAATCCCAGCCCCCGTCAGGGCAACGGCATATAGTGAGTTAACTAAGTCCCAAGCCGCCTTTGTAACCAGTTGTTCCATATTTCCCTTCCTCCTTTGCTCATTTAGCCATAGGCTTTTATAAATTTCTCAATAGTGTCAACTATTACATTTATGGAGTCTGTTTAACTTGGATTTCCCGTTCAAATTTGGTCATTTTGGAAGCCCTTTACCTCCAGATTTTTGTAGTTGCCTGATTTATCAGGCCTTCCCCCCGCTTGATTTGATAACGGAAGGTAACACAACTGATAAATGGGGGTCAAATTTCGGAGCTTGAAAAGAATGAAAAGTACCTAGACATTAAATAAGAAGGTAACTACATCTCCATCCTGGATGATGTAATTTTTGCCTTCTGTCCTCAGCAGACCTCTTTTTCGCGCCTCAGCTAGATTGCCGCAGCTTTCTAAATCGCTATAGCTGATAACCTCAGCTCGGATAAATCCCCTTTCTATGTCGGAGTGAATCTTTCCTGCCGCTTTTGGTGCTGGAGTTCCGCCGGGGATGGTCCAGGCCTTTAGCTCAGAGGAAACCGTGGTAAAGAAAGAAACCAGTCCCAAAAGACTATAGGAAAGGTCGATAACACTGTCAAGCGCCGGTTTGCTTAGCCCCATGGCCTCACGAAATTCTTTGGCTTCGTCGTCGCTGAGCTGGGCTAGCTCCATCTCCAGCTTGCCGCAAAGGGCTACCACGGCAAACTGGGGGTAAAGGGAACTTATCTCGCCTTCCAGTTGTGAAGCCTGTGGTATTTGCCCCTCTCCGATATTAAGGACTACCAGCATGGGTTTGGCGGTCAGAAATTGATAGTTGGCTAACATTTTGAGCTCTTCTTTAGCCAGGCCTTGGAGTCTTATTGGTATATCTTTCTCTAACTCCGCCTTAACCTTTTGAAGCAGAATTTGCTCCTTTAAATAGGACTCCCGCTCTGCTGCTTTAGCTCCTTTTAAACTTGTCTCCAATTTTTCCAGCCTTCTCTCCATAATAGCTAAATCGGAAATAGCGAGTTCTAAATCTAGGGAAGCTATGTCTCGTTTCGGCTCTATGCTTCCTACAGGATGGGGGATCTTATCATCTTCAAAAGCCCGGACTACCTGGAGCAAGGCATCGGCAGTAGTCAGGTAGTTCAGGAATTCTCCCCCTGCTCCTTCCTTACCGAAGCCCTTGATGGAAACAGCAATATCTATGTAACTCACCTCCGCGGGAACGGTCTTTTTGGGCTGGAATATGCCTTCCAGCGCTGTTAGTCGGGAATCGGGCACCTTAGCCACGCCGGTATTGGGGGCCAAGGTCGGGGAATAAGCGGCAACTTCAGCCTTGCCTCTGGTTAGGGCATTGAAGATAGTCGTTTTGCCGCTCTTAGGTATCCCGATAATGGCGACCTTCATGATTATATCCTACCATATTTTGCTTTTGAGCTTCTGCCGGGAAAAGCTGGTGCTGTGATAGAATACCGGGTAAATGTTCTACATCCTTTACGGTCTGGACGATTTCTCCCTTTGTCAAGCTGATGAAATAATAAGAGGAGGGCTATGCGGCGCTTAGCTGGCTGGTTTAAAAACCTCAAGAAGTGGCAAAAGGGAGGCCTCATCGGCTGTGCCGTGGGCCTCTTTCTTGTCTGCTTGGCGATAGTTTTATTTTTTACATACACATTTCCTCCAAGCATCGAACTTCCTCCAGGCATACTTCATAGACTTTATGCCTTACCCGGGGCATTAATAGGAATGTTAAACTTTGTGCTTTGCATAGCCCTTCTTTACCCTTTTTATATGGGCTCTAATATAGGATCTGCCCCACTTGTCGTGGGTATTATAGTAGTTTTCTATTGCGTGTTCGGGGGCGCGTTCGGGGCTATTGTGGGAAGAGTTCAACAGGTAACCAGTCCTTTCTGGAGGTGGCTGCTAACTGCTTTATTAGCTTTATTAGCCCTTTTCCTGCTGTTTGCTTACTTGTCCAGTTTTGAATTCGTATGGTCGTTTGAATGAAGCGCTTTAGCTTCATTGCACAGAGGATGCTAAAGCGGCTTTGGATAACACGGTCTACCATGCACCGAGTTGCTGGTTTGCCATACCCCGTGGTTATATCCTACCATATTTTGGCTTTGAGCGATTGACTGACAGCAGCCGTTTGGCATATCCGAATCCTTCGCATGGTTCAAGACCAAATTTAGAGAATCGGGCGGGGACAAGCCCCGCCCCTACGAATTAAATTTTTAACCGTCAAAAAATGTCGTGGCTGCGTTCATCTCCACCCAACCAAAACACCATGTAGTGGCGGAGTTCATCTCCGCCTCGCCTTGGGGAGCACAAGCCCTACTCACACTCGCTGGCTATGATAGAATATCGGAGAGATGCTCTATATTCTTTACGGTCAGGACGATTTCTCCCTTAATCAAGCTGTGGAGAAAATTAAAGCTGACCTAGGCGACCGAGAAATGGTAGCGACTAGCACCACCAACTTAGAGGGTCAACATCTAACTTTAAGTGAACTTAGAAATAAATGTGATGCCGCTCCTTTTTTATCCTCACATCGCCTGGTTATAGTCGATGGCTTGTTAGGACGCTTTGAGGTAAAGCAAAGTAGGCCACGGTCTGGCAAAGGCAAATCTAAAAATGGGCTGGGGGATTGGGAAGGTCTGGCTTCCTACATCGAGCAAATGCCGGAAACGACTGTGCTGGTGCTGGTTGATGAGGAGGTGAAGGGCCAGAATCCTCTATTAAAGAAGCTTTCACCTTTAGCTGAGGTAAGAACTTTCCCCTTGTTGCGAGGCAGTGTTTTAAAGTCCTGGATACAACAGCGGGTAAGGGAAGAGGGCGGCGATATCACCCCCCAAGCCGTGAATTTGCTCTCTGAACTGATAGGTGGAGACTTGTGGGCGATGGATGGTGAAATCCAGAAACTGCTTCTTTATAGCCAGGAGCGCCCTATCAGCGAAGATGATGTTAGACAACTGGTAAGTCATATCCAGGAGGCTAACATTTTTGCTCTGGTGGATGCCGTGGCCGAAGGTCGGACCGAGTTAGCCCAACGGATACTTCATCGGCTGTATTATGAGGGTGTGGCACCAACGTATATTCTGGTCATGATTACCAGGCAATTCCGCTTAATAGCTCAAGCTGGAGATTTAGAAAAAGGGCTGTCTCGCCTGCAGATTCAGGATAGGTTGGGGCTGAAATCAAGCTACGGCTTAGATAAAACGCTTAACCAGGCCAAACTGTATGATTTTGAAGGCGTAAAGCGGGCTTACGATAAGCTTTTGGAAACCGACTTAGCCATTAAAACTGGCATATACAGCGATAAATTAGCTCTAGAACTCCTGGTAACCGAACTCGCCTGCATATAGCTGACTGCATAAACCATTTTAATCCTCTCTCCTTTTGATGGGAGAGAGTTTTATGCGAAGAGTGAAAGCCTTGGGCCCCCTTCTGTCATCCTGAGCTAAGTGAAGGATCTCGGTGGGGGTATTTACTGGCTATTATAGAAATGCACAATTAGCACCAAAGCTCATCATAGATATCCCCAGCCCCACGTTTCTATGAAGGTGAGAGATAGCAAGTTCGCTCGGTAGGCAGCTATTACCGCTCCCTCCTTTGATAATAGTCTATCACCTTATTGGCGGCTAAGGCTGCCCGCGATACGGTCGGATAAAAGGGTATTCTATGCTCAATAAGCTTGGCAGTTACCTCACAGGCATTTTTCCAACCCTCGTCCTCCTGCTCATTATCGTCGTTGTTCGGCGCGGGACTCCTGTCGTGGAGTAACCCCAGTACCGGCTTGTATTCAGCGATTTGCGTATACTGCTTGACAATTTCATCAGGAGACAGATTCATATTAGCCCATGGGGGAGGACCACCTCTGCCAAAAGGACTACCTCTGCCACGGTGGCCTCTGCCACCTGGCGGACCTCCCCAACCGGGAATATTTATAGAGGCAATAATCAGGTCGAAGCCCGGATGCATTGCCATCATTTTCAGCAGCTCTGCAGGACCAAAAGCGTCATCCCCCATATTTATTGAGAAATCCGCCGGGTTACTTATCCAGTCCCATATCTGGATACCCCGACTCCTTAGCTCCTCTCTAATCTCCTGTGGCAAAGGAGCAACATCAAGCCCGGCCTCTTCACACTGGTCAGCTGCCAGGACGGTAGCCCCTCCAGCACCTGCCATAACACCCGCTCTTCGGCCGGTAATTGGCGGTAAAAAGTAGAATGAGACAGCCAAATCCACCAGCTCGTCGATGCTGCAGGCGGAGACAGCGCCAGATTGACTTATCATCGTATTCCATACCTCTATGGCTCCGGCAAGGGAAGCGGTATGGGAAGCTGTCGCGCTGGTTCCTGCCTGCCCGCGGCCTCCTTTAATTATCACGACAGGCTTGGTCTTGGTTACTTCGCGGAGTATATTAAAGAACCGCGAACCGTTTTTAGGACCCTCGATATACATCATGATGACTTTTACTTCGGGGTCAGCGGCAAAGTATTCCAGAAAATCGGCTTCGTTGAAATCAATAGCGTTGCCGTAGCTTATCGCCTTATTGAAAAACGCGCCCCTTCGGGTGGTCTTATTGATTATCTCCCCGGCTGCCTGCCCACTCTGGGAGGCGAATGCTATTGAGCCAGACACTTTAGGAAACTGGGGTTGAAAAGCCATGCCCATCTTGGGATAATAGACGCCCATGCAGTTGGGCCCGATAATACGCACACCTCCTTCTTTGGCGATACGCAGCACTTCCTTTTCCAGCTCAGCAGCATCTTTCCTGCCGGTCTCACTGAAGCGGGCGGTAAAAAGGTGAATGCACTTGACCCCCTTCTGGGCACAGTCACGCATTATCTGAGGCACCTGCGGGGCCGGCGCAGCCGAAATCACAAAATCAACCGGGCCCGGTATGTCCCTGACAGTGGGGTAGGCTTTTATCTTCATTACCTCGGTGTATTTGGGATTAACCGGGTAAAGTTCGCCTTTAAATCCAAAATCAACCAGAGTTCCAAAAAACTGTGAACCGCGCCCTTCATCAGAGGCCCCGACGACAGCAATTGATCTCGGATGAAGAACCTCTTCTAACGAATACTCAGTCATATGTATTCCTCCAACTATATTCTAAATTACATCATAAAATTTTCCGAAACCGTGTTGATTAGCGAGCCTTCGAATATCTTGTGATTACTACCTGCATGTAACGGTTTACGCACACTACCCTAGCGCCCTCGGCTGCAAAGAGTTTCGCAATTGCTTTACCGAATCCGCAACTAGCCCCGTTACTACTGTCACTTTGCCATCAAGTCTGCCCATCGCGAACCTACTTTGCTTATTAGCAAATGTAAGTGAAATAGAAATGTATAAATGTACGTGAAATAGACTGGTTTGTCAAATCTCCTGCCACCTCTGGCCAGAATGACAAATTGGCTTTAGCTCCACGCAAACATCGAAAAAGACTGCCTGAGGTCCCTAGAAGAAGTAACAAAAGTCCATATTGCTCAATTTCTAGAGACACAGTACTTCGTTTATGGTAGGCTTAATTAGTATTGTATCCTCGAATTTCAAGAGGAGGTCTGCAATGAAAGCATGTGAAGGACGAATTGGCCGGGTTTTCGTGATACGGCTGGAAGATGGGGATGTTGTGCCCGAATGTATCGAGCGGTTTGCCGAAGAGAAGGGAGTATCTGTGGGACAGGCTATTCTGGTAGGTGGCATCGGGGGTGGCGACGTCGTTGTCGGTCCGAGACGTTCGGAGGAAAGACCACCAGAGCCTATGCTTCTGCCCATTGACGGAGCACATGAGGTAGTGGGAGTGGGCGTACTCGCCCCCGGCGAAGATGGCAAATCAACTCTGCACATCCATGCTGCCCTGGGGCGGGCAGGGCAGACCATGACTGGATGCCTGAGGCAGGGCGTCACCACCTGGCTAGTGGGAGAAGTCATCCTTTATGAAATTCTTGGCGCAAAGGTGGTGCGTATTCAGGACAAACAGAGCGGCTTCGAGCTCCTGGAGCCCGGGAGCAATAAATGAGATCCTTCAATTCTGGGGGCATAATACCTGATTTGCAATAGGTGTAATTAGTGCTGTGTCCCTGGAATTCGCAAGAAAGTCCGTTTCCTGCTACAATTGAGCGCCGAGCAATGAATTACTTTCTGGGCGTAGATATTGGCTCTGTCAATGCCAAGCTGGCGCTCATAGACGAGAACGGCAAGGTCGTTCAGTCTGATACCGAGAAAGTAATCTCCAGCCCCAGGGCCGCAGTCAGTTCGCTTATCGCCAGGCTGGGCGAGAGATTCAATCTCAAAGAGATTGTCGCCGCCGGCGTATCCGGCTCCGGCAGGGCTGTTATCCCCAAAGAGCTTGGCTGGACGGAATACAGCAGCTCACTGGCGATTGCCTCCGGGCTGCTTCAACGTTATCCCGACGTTAAAACTATCATACAAATCGGCGGCCAGAGCACCCTGGTGATAGAGCTGGAAGATGGCTTGAAGAAGCCGTGGAAGGTGGAATCCAATCCCCTTTGCGCTGCGGGCACGGGAAGGTTCCTGGAGCAACAGGCATACAGGATTGGAATCAGCATGGAGGACTTCGCCAGCCTGGCCTTGAAATTTAAAGGCACTGCCCCCAGGATAGCCGCCCGGTGCAGCGTCTTTGCCAAAACCGACCTCATCCACCTCCAGCAGAAGGGCGTCCCGCTGGACGCCATGCTCTACGCACTCTGCGAAAGCGTGGCCCGTATGGTCGGCTCTTTGAAGAAAGGAACTTTCCAGGAGCCGGTCTATTTTGTGGGCGGTGTTGCCGCCAATCCCGCCGTGGCCAAATCCCTCAATGACATGATTTCTGCCAGGAACGGGCATCCCGTTGAGGTAATCATTCCCAAAGACTACCTTCACATGGAGTCCCTGGGTTCGGCACTACTGTCCATAGGGAAAAGTTCCCAGAGCGTTATGCTGTCAGGGACGGATGTCGAGCAGCGCCATTTTGAAATGCCCAGGCTGGAAGTTGTCGCCGTTCAGGACGGTAAGGATGGGCAGAGGATAGAAGAACAATGCGTTGGCTACCTCGGGGTTGATGTTGGCTCCACCAGCACCAAGGCTGTGATAATGGATGAATCGGGCACGCGATTGCTGGGAAAGAACTACCTGATGACTGCGGGAAGGCCGGTTGAGGCTATCAGGCAGGTCTTCAGGAACTTGCTCCGCGATGGCGCAGGCAAGGTCAAGATAGCTGGCGCTGGCGTTACCGGCTCTGGCAGATATCTGGTGGGCGGCTTCATCGGGGCAGACTTGATTAAGAACGAGATAACGGCACAGACCAGAGCTGCCGCCGAGTTGGACCCTGAAGCAGACATCATTGAGATCGGCGGACAGGACTCCAAGCTCGTCATCAAGAGGAACGGCGTGGTCGTGGACTATCACATGAACAAAGCCTGTGCCGCGGGGACAGGAAGCTTCATTGACGAACTAGCCGAGATGCTCGGCGTTTCCGTGACCAACGGTGAGTTTGCTGATTTGGCATTTGCCGCCCCCCATACCATTGAGCTGGGGACGAGATGTGCTGCCTTTATGGGTCAGGCGGTGGCCTCGGCCCAGCAGGAAGGCGTGCCCCTGGAAATAATCACGGCCAGTTTGGCCAACTCCATAGCCAAGAACTATCTCTCCAAGGTGGTGGAACACAGAAAACTGGGCGACAAGGTTATTCTCACGGGGGCGGTATTCTACAACAAAGCCGTAGTCTCCGCCTTTCACCAGCAGCTTGAAGGTAAAAAATTGACCGTGCCGGAGCACAAAGAGGTCAGCGGCGCCATAGGCGCAGCCCTTCTGGCAAAAGAGTCCAGCACTCAGGCGCTGAGGGCCGGCCAGGAATCGAAATTCAAGGGCTTTCAGGAGGTCGTGGATAGTGAGTGTAAGCTTACTACATTCGTGTGCAAAGGGTGCGACAACAACTGCACCATTACCCGGATGGAGATGCCCGGAGAAGAGCCTACTTTCTATGGCAGCAGGTGCGACAAGTACGACGCCATAGCCAGCCATGCCAAGAAAGAGACCTTCTTCGATAAGCGGGAACAATTGCTCTTTCGAGAGTACAAGAAGGATTCCGGCACAGGGCCTTCGGTGGGCATTCCCAGGGCATTGCTGGTCTATGATTATGCCCCGCTACTTATCGGGTTTCTCAATGCCCTCGACGCCAGGGTTGTCCTTTCCAGCCAGACCAACAACGCAATCATGGACCAGGCCATCGAGCTAGGCTACACCGACAGTTGTTTTCCCATGAAGCTTCTCCATGGGCACGCGGCAATGCTCAAGGATACAGATTACATCCTCTACCCCTGCGCCATTCGCCTGGGTAGAAAAGATGGGGATGAGAGCCAGCAATACTCCTGTCCCTTAGTCCAGGCCTCCCCGTTCATAATCCGCCAGACGGTCAACCTGGGAGAACGGATACTGATACCCATACTTGACTTCAGTCAAGGCGATGCCGATGTGATAAAGAACCTCGCGGATGTCGCCGTGAAGATGGGGTTCAGTAGAAAGAAAGGCAAGAAGGCGGCCCTGGCTGGCATTGAATCTCAGCAGAGGTTCGAGGCTGACCAGGCAGCTCTGGGCAGGGAACTATTGGAGCAACTGCGCCAAAGCGACCAGTTGGGCGTGGTCCTCTTCGCCAGGTCTTATATGTCGCAGGATGCCGGGGCAAATCTGGGCATAGCCGAAAAGCTTGCTCAGCTTGGGGTGGTGCCCATACCGCTGGACTTCCTGCCCCTGGAGTCGGTGAATGCCAAGGATTACTCCGACCGCCCGTACTGGTTCTATGAGAATAAATATATAGCCGGCGCGGCTATAACTGTCTCAGACCCGCAGCTTTATGGGTTGTGGCTGTCAAACTTCGGGTGTGGCCCGAACTCCTTCATAATCCACATTGTAGAAGATATCATGGGGGGCAAGCCTCTGGGACAGTTGGAAATAGACGAGCATGCCGCTGAGGCTGGTATCGTTACCCGCCTCGAAGCCTTCGTCGACACCATTGAGGGATTTGCCCATTCTGCCGGGAAGCAGGAAGCGCCACATAAAGAAGATATCTATCGGAGAGCATTTCCGCCCGTCATTGATGTCACGAAGACCTTTATTATTCCCAGGATGGCGCCGCACATTGAGCTTGTAGGTGCGCTTCTAGAGGGCAGTGGCTTCAGAGCAGTTGTACTTCCCGAGGCTAATGAACGCAATCTATTCTATGCCGATAAGGTAACGTCGGGCGTGGAATGTTTGCCTTATCGGGTAACCCTGGGTGACTTTCTGAGGTTCTGTTATGAAGATGGCACCGACTTGAAAAACGTCGAGGCAGTTATGGCCGGGGCGTACGGTCCCTGCCGCTTTGGGAAATATGCTCTGGAACAAATCAAGGTATTTAGGGATGTGGGCATTGACCTTCCCATACGGACCACTGTGTCGAATAATGCTTATCGGGATACTGAGATTAGCCCTCGTTTTGCCCGCCTCGCCTGGAAGGGCTGCGTGGCTATTGACTATCTCCAGAGGTCGCTCTGGCGTACTCGCCCTTATGAAAAGAGGCCAGGCTCGACAGACGAACTGTTTGACGAATATCTGGGCAGAATTGTCGGTCGCGTCCGTAAGAAGGAAAGGTTCGATGATATCCTGAACCAGGTAAATTCTGATTTCAGGTCTCTCATTGACCCTGAACTGCCCCGCAGGCCTCTGGTGGGCATTAATGGCGAAATCTTTCTGCGCTCCAACAGATTTAGCAACCAGGACCTGGTCAGGGAGTGTGAAAAGGCTGGGCTGGAGGTCGTCGTTTCTTCCATAGGGGAATGGGTGAAATATATCTTCTACCGGCATGTTGAGGATGCTGTCAGGGACCGCAAATTCCTGAAGGCATTGATTAGCTACGTGATAAAGCGTGTCTGGGAGCATGACGACCACAAGGTAGTCAAACATTTCCAGAACCTGGTTGATGGGAGAGAGCCCTCAACGGAAGAGGTACTGGCATTGACAAGCCAGTGGCTTTCCCCAAAATGCGGAAGTGAGGCAGTTCTCAGTATAGGTAGTGGAGTCGAATGGATGGAGAATCCTAAGTTTGCTGGTGTGATATCGGTAATGCCCCATGGCTGTATGCCCGGTGGAATTGTGGCTGCTATGTCAGAGAAGTTCAGCGCCCTGTATCGCAAGCCCTGGATTAACCTCACCTATGACGGCTTTGCGGAAAGCACCAACCTTACGAGAATCAACAATTTTGCTGAGGTCATTAGATTTTGTAGCCAGGAAGGAAAGGAGGGCACTTAGTAGTTTCCTGATAACCCTATAAAACATTACTTGAGTTGAATGCATATTTATCCTTTTCAGAGCCCGGTTTAACCCCCTTCACAATAGGAATAACCGAGTTATATTTTTAAGTTTTTCGGTTAGATTTTTTGTGATTTAAATCGCAGGGTGATTTAATTTTTCAAAAATGGTATACTAAAAGGGCTATGGCTCAATCTTATGTTCGCCTATTACTGCGGGGTGTTGTGGAGCCTTTGTTGCTCTTTATTATAGGCGAATTACCCATACATGGCTATGAGATTGCCAGAGAACTAGACCGGAGGAGCGGAGGCTACTTTAATCTTACGGCAAGCACCCTTTACTCCGCATTACGCCGTTTGGAGAGCAGAGGACTTGTGTCAAGCTCGTGGCAGTACATCGCTAAGCAAAAGCGCCGATATTATGAGTTGACCGAGAAAGGTCGGCAGATTCTGGCTGAAGAATTAGCTCAATGGGAGAAGTTTCTTGGTGCTACCGACAGAGTTATAGACAGCCAGTGATGTGGAAATTCAAATCTTAGGGGCCCATCTAGCTGAGCTAAAAGGGGTACGTTTAACTTCTCTATTAATTGATGGTGCTTTGGTTGTAGATGCTGGTGGACTTACCTCGCCCTTTCTCTGCCCGAACAGAAAAAGATAAAAACCGTTTTGCTTACCCATCACCACTTCGACCATAGTCGGGATCTAGTTACTCTGGCTGCTAACGCCGGTTACTATTGGCGAAGTCAACTGGTAGTCTATGCCTCGCGCTATACGCTTGACATTGTCACTAGCTGCCTTCTTGATGGCAAGATATATACCAATTTTCTTGAATATCCCAGTAAAGAGAAACCGACTCTCATACTTGAGGCTATTGAGCCTTATAGCAGAAAAACCATTGCTGGTTATGATGTTTTAGCAGTGCCGGTAAAACATTCCGCACCTACTGTCGGCTATCAAATCACCTCTTCGGATGGTAAAAGCTTGTTTTACACCGGTGATACCACAGTGGGAATATCTGAGTGCTGGCAGTATATTTCTCCCCACTTACTTATTACTGAAGTTGCCGGACCTAATAAATATGGAGATTGGCTCAAGAAAGCTGGTCATCTCTGTGCCGGGTTTCTAAGAGAGGAGCTCATACAATTTCGCCGACTCAAGAGGTATTTACCTCGCGTCATCGTTATTCATATTGGAAATCCTTATGAACAGGAAATTAAGGAAGAAGTAGCTCAAGTAGCTCAGGAACTAGAAGTTGATATAAGTCTGGGCTATGAAGACATGAAAATCACCTTGTAATCTCCACCCCCTGGCATCACAATCCTGTATCTTTTTGTACTGGCCAGTATTTATGACTTGTGCCTCAAGGCTGGCGCCATGGCAGCCACTCTTACCACGGCGCCAGTCATTTTCTTCAGGCTACCTTGGGCAGTTCAAGCTGGGCCTTCCTTACTTCTTCCTCAGGATAGGCATAATCCTGAAGTTTGCCCGTTAAGTAGGCATCATAGGCAGCCAGGTCGAAGTGCCCGTGCCCGCTATGGGCGATAAGGATGGTCTTTGACACACCCTCCTTTTTGCACTTAAGTGCTTCATCAATAGCTACCTTGAGATTGTGGCATGGCTCAGGACCGCTGATAATGCCCTCGGTGCGGGCAAACTGTACCCCGGCGGCAAAGGCGGCAGTTTGAGGCACAGCTACGGCTTCAACCAAACCCAGTTTGTGGAGGTGGCATATAGTAGGTGCCATCCCATGATAGCGCAGTCCGCCGGCATGAATTGGCGGTGGAATAAAGCCGTGACCCAGGGTATACATTTTAATCAGGGGAGTTAACCCCGACAGGTCACCAAAATCATAGGCATAAAGTCCCTTGGTCACACTAGGACAGCTTTCCGGCTCACAGCAGATAATGCGCATGTCTGGCTTCTTGCCGCTAATCTTATCCCGAATCCAGGGGAAGAATTGCCCGGCAAAGTTTGAGCCGCCGCCAATACAGCCGACAATAATATCGGGGTAGGCATCAGCCATCTCCATTTGCTTCCGGCATTCCTCCCCGACGATAGTCTGATGAAGCAGGACATGGTTAGCCACGCTGCCAATGGAATATTTATACTCCGGATGGTCTATCATATACTCTATTGCCTCGCTAATAGCCAGACCTAAGCTACCAGGACAATCAGGCCATTTTTCCAGCATAGCTCGCCCTGACTTGGTCTCGGGACTGGGGCTGGGGACACAATTAGCCCCGTAGGTCTCCATCAAGATGCGGCGATATGGCTTCTGGTCATAGCTAATCCTGACCATAAACACCTTGCACTCCATATCAAAAAAGCGAGTCCCCATAGATAAAGCACTGCCCCACTGCCCGGCCCCGGTCTCAGTGCTCAAGCCTTTGAGTCCTTGTTTCTTGGCGTAGTATGCCTGAGCCGTTGCGGTATTGGGCTTGTGGCTCCCCCCTTGGCTTGTTCCTTCATACTTGTAGAAAATCTTGGCCGGCGTATCCAGAGCCTTCTCCAGCCGATATGCTCGATGCAACACCGTTGGTCTCCACGTGCGGTAAACCTCCTGCAGTTCCTCAGGGATTTCAATCCAGCGGTCTTTCCTATTGAGCTCCTGCTCGGCGCATGCCCTGGGAAATATACCGGCTACTTCATCTACGGTTACCGGCTTTCCCGTTCCCGGGTGCAGCATTGGTGGCATATCCCCGGGCATATCGGCCATAATGTTGTACCAACGAGTGGGCATATCCTTCTGGTCAAGAAAATACATTCCTTTCTCCATTTTGTTCTCCTTTCTATCTCATATTGGGGCTGACTCCGTTAAGAATAGCTAGCGCATGTTCACCTCCTAGTTTTTTCTACCATTCTATTGACCAAAGCCTCTCGTAAGCTTGACGCAAAGGCTTTGAGAGAAGAGAAGGTGGTATCCTCCTCCATCAACTGTATAATACGGCTGCCCACGATGACGCCATCAGCTATCTTGGCAATTCTTCGGGCTTGCTCGGGGGTGGAGACTCCAAAGCCAACGCAAAGAGGCTTTTCAGTCCTTTCCCTCACCCTGGCTACGAAACCTTCCAGTTCCTCGGGGAGTTTAGCCCTGGCGCCAGTGACACCGGTCAGGGAAACTAAGTAGATAAAGCCGCTTGACCTGCTGGCCACTAGCTTGATGCGTTCTTCGGTGCTAGCTGGGCTGAGAAGATAAACAAGGTCAAGCCCGTGTCTTTTGGTTGATTTTTCCAGTTCCTGTCCTTCCTCGGGTGGGAGGTCGGGTATAATCAACCCGTCAATCCCCACCTCGGCGCACTTCAAGCAAAATTGCTCCAACCCGAACTTCACCACAGGGTTGTAATAAGTCATAAACACCAGGGGAATTTCCACTTGCCGTCTTAGCTCCTGAGCCACTTCAAAGCAGAGCTTGGGGGTAATTCCTTGCCTGAGTGCTTCATAGCTTGCTCGCTGGATAGTGGCACCGTCAGCCAGAGGGTCGGAGAAGGGGATGCCAAGCTCGATGATGTCGCATCCACTGCTGGCGAGAAGAGGCACTACCTTCAAGGTTGTTTCAACAGCGGGATAACCTACTGTAATGTAGGGGATGAGGGCAGTATGATTTGTTCTGGCAAAAACTGAAGCAATGCGGCTCAAAGCTTTACCCCCAATGCCTTGACTATAATGTCCATGTCTTTATCGCCATGCCCACTCAGGTTGACTACAATAATTTGTTCCTTATTCAGGGAGCCTGCCATTTTGGCCGCGTAGGATATAGCGTGGGCTGGTTCAAGCGCCGGGATAATGCCTTCGGTCTGGCAGAGAAGCTGGAAAGCTTTTAGCGCCTCCTTATCATTCACTGCGACATAGGTAGCCCGTCCAATCTTCTTGTAATAACTATGCTCGGGCCCTACTCCGGGGTAATCCAGCCCGGCGGCAATGCTTTGAGTCCCCAGAATCTGCCCGGCATCATCCTGAAGGACATAGGATTTTGTCCCATGCAAAACTCCTACTGTACCGGCAACCAGAGAGGCAGCGTGTCTTCCTGTCCTGATTCCCCTTCCTGCTGCTTCTACCCCGATAAACTTGACGTTTTTATCGTTCACAAAGGGGTGGAAAATCCCGATGGCGTTGCTTCCTCCGCCCACACAGGCGATGATATAGTCGGGCAAACGACTGCGCTTAGCTAAAATCTGCTCTCTGGTTTCTTTGCCTATGATTGATTGAAAATCGCGCACCATTACCGGGTAGGGATGAGGACCTACCACTGAGCCCAGAAGGTAATAGGTATTTCTGACGTTAGTTACCCAATCTCTAATCGCCTCATTGATGGCGTCTTTCAATGTTCTGGTACCTGAGGAAACAGGGCGCAGCTCAGCACCAAGCAGCTTCATACGGAAGACGTTGAGGGCTTGACGGTGTATATCCTCTTCACCCATGTAGACGATACAGTCCAGCCCCAACTTGGCACATATGGTGGCGGCAGCCACCCCATGCTGGCCAGCGCCAGTCTCAGCGATAATCCTTTGTTTTCTCATCCTCTTGGCGAGGAGACCCTGCCCCAGAGCATTGTTTATCTTATGGGCTCCGGTATGAAGGAGGTCCTCCCTTTTGAGGAAGATTTGTGCCCCCCCGCAATGCCCGGTGAGCCTTTCAGCGAAATAAAGTGGTGTTGGCCTTCCTGAATAGTCACGGGACAAAGAATCGAATTCGGCCCAGAAGGACGGATCACGCTTCGCTTCTTCGTAAGCTGTTTCCAGTTCGTCCAAAGCTGGCATAAGAGTTTCAGGCACGAACTTGCCGCCGAACTGGTCGAAATAACCACGAGAATCGGGTAGCCGCTTATCTTTTCTCATCGGCTTTCCTTACTGCTTCAATGAATGCTCTTATTTTAGCTATATCCTTGACCCCTCTTGTCTCTACGCCGGAGGAGACATCCACTCCCCAGGGTGCTACTGTCTCGATTAACCTGGTTACATTCTTCGGGTCGAGCCCACCGGCAATAATGACCGGAAACCTTTTGGCTACTTGCTGGGCTAGCCTCCAATCGAAGCTTTCTCCTGTTCCGCCATATTTGCCTTCAACTTGGGAGTCAAGGAAGGCGATAAAGCTTTTATGGGGAAGCAGTTTGTCTCCAGCAGATATCTCGGCATAGAGTTCGTCGGGGGATTGCCGGTTTATTCGAATGGCCTTGATAACTGGTCTAACAACCTCACGACAATACTCCCAGGATTCATCGCCACTTAGCTGGACCCAATCTAGCGTACAGAAATCGGCGAATTCGTTTACCTGGGAACTCGGTGCATTGACAAAGACGCCGACCACCTTTGTGGTATCGCTGCTTTGCTTAATTGCACTAGCTATCTCACGTGCCTTGGTCGGACTTACCTGCCGTCGGCTGGGAGCGAACATTAACCCGATGAAGTCAGCACCAGCCTCAACCGCTGCTAGAGCATGGTTCTTATTTCTAATCCCGCAAATCTTGACACGAGTCATAACAGATTAAACTCCAAATTCTAATATCTAAGTTCTAAACAAATTCAAAATCGCAATACCCCAAATCCAAAACCTTCTTGTTTCGGGCATTAGAGTTTTGGGTTTCGATATTGTTTAGCATTTCGTACTTAGTGCTTAGGATTTTCCCTCATTACTTAAATACTTAAATCCGAAATTCTAACTCATTCTCCTATCAATTCCTTCATCTTGGCTGGGATGTCACTGGCGGTAACCAGAGCCTCGCCAACAAGCACGGCATCAACTCCCCATTTCCCGAGCTTTTCAATATCTCTTTTGCTTTTAATGCCGCTTTCGCTAACTGCAATTCGCTCCTGGGGAATAAGGGGCCGCAATCGGCGGGTTGTAGTGATATCAACGGTAAAGGTATTAAGGTCTCGATTATTAATTCCGATGATTTCCGCTTCGCTGAGAACCGCTCTTTCCACCTCGCCTTTGCTGTGCACTTCAACCAAGCACTTTAAACCAAGGCTGTGACTCAGCGAGACGAACTCCTTAAGTTGTTCCTGGCTCAGGATGGCTACTATTAACAACAAGGCATCAGCACCGTAAGCCCGAGACTCATATACCTGATAAAGGTCGAAGATGAAATCCTTTCTCAGCAATGGAAGTCCAACCACTTCTTTGATTGCTGCTAGGTGCTCGATGCTACCCATAAAATAATTTGCCTCAGTGAGCACTGAAATAGCAGCAGCACCACCTTCAGCATAGGTCCGGGCTAACTCGGTGGGGTTGAAGGTGGGACTTAGCATCCCCCGTGATGGGGAAGCTTGCTTCACCTCGGCAATCAGTCGAATATGGTCGCCCTTGAGAGCCAGGGCGAGGTCAAGCGCCGGCTTCTGCCGGGCAATAAGCTCTTGCAGATAAGTCATGGTAGCTACCTTCTTTCTTTGCTCAACTTCTTCCCTTTTTTGGGCGATAATTTTATCCAGCATTTCCTTTCCCAGCTTCCAGCAATCAGTTATCAGCTAAACACTGGATACTGGCTACTCCTTATTCAGGCTGTGGCTGAGCTTGATTAGCTCGTCGAGTTTAGCCAGAGCTTGTCCACTGTCGATTATCTTCTCGGCAATGGAGGCACCTTCTTTGAGGTCTGATGCCTGGTTGCCAGCCACCAGCGCGGCAGCAGCATTCATGATAACTATGTTCCGCCTAGCTCCCACCTCTCCGCTTAATATGCCGCGCAGTATCTTAGCATTTTGTCTGGCTGTTCCTCCCTTAATTTGGGTCATGCTTGCCTTCATAAACCCAAAATCATCAGGAGAAACTTCGTAAGGTGGCAATACCCTATGTTGATTGACATCCCACACCAGAGATTTCCTGCTGATTGAAATTTCATCCATGCCATCTACACCATGTACCACCAGGGAATGCTCTGTGCCCAGGCGGTGGAGAACAAAGGCAATCTTCTCTCCCAGTTCCTTAGAGGGAACACCGATGACCTGAAACTTGGCTTTGGCAGGGTTAGTAAGGGGACCGAGAATATTAAACACAGTACGAATTCCGACTTCGCGTCGGGGGGCAGTGGCATATTTCATCGCCGGGTGGAAGACGGGAGCAAACATAAAACCGATGCCCACTGTCTCCAGACATTGAGCGACAGCCTCAGCCCCAAGCTCAATCCTCACCCCCAGCGCCTCCAGGACATCGGCGCTGCCGCAGTGGCTGGACATTGCCCGGTTACCATGCTTGGCCACTTTGAGTCCTGCGCCAGCGACAATGAAGGCGGCTGTTGTGGAGATATTAAAGCTGGAAGAACCATCACCCCCTGTCCCACAGGTATCTACCACCGGTGGGGTGACCTGGACAAGTTTTGCCTTAGCCTGCATGACGCTGGCTAAGCCAGCAATCTCATCCACAGTCTCACCTTTAATGCGCAGGGCGGTGACGAAAGCGGCAAACTGGGCTGGCGTGGCCTCGCCAATCATTATCTCCTCCATTACGGCTGCCGCCTGCTCAAAGGTCAGCGAGCGACCGTTGACCACAGTT
>Ga0315533_1000881_pt1 | contig 24320 bp, 21 predicted proteins | sample SalMarSW160130MG_FD_203081 | JGI IMG/M metagenome (GOLD analysis project Ga0315533, IMG submission 203081) | Salt marsh sediment microbial communities from the Plum Island Ecosystem LTER, Massachusetts, United States - Salt Marsh Sediment SW1601-30 ... | reverse complement strand
TGAGCCAGGGTAAAATCTCTAGTTATGAACTCAATCCGCCCTTCGGCATATTCTGCAAGAAGAATCCCTCCGAATTCAATGAGGGAAGTGAGAATTCAGCGGTTCGATATGAGTCTTTAGTGGCTGGCCACTCTGGACAGTTCCCGAACTTTCATTCGAGAAAAAGCAGCTTATTCCGGCACTGCAGGAGCTACTTGTATCTTGTCCACAACCAGCTACATAATTCTATTATACCCAGACGTGTTCGTCAAACGAACTCTACCCTTATTTGTCAGTCTTGTCTGATTCGGGATATTTGAATGCATCTTCACCTGAATTGAGCACATCGTATTGGATAGCTCGCCATAACTCAGATTTAACTAGCTCGTCGGCGTTTTCTAACAAAGACTCTTGTATCATCTGCTCTTGCTTTGGTGAAATCGAAGCCAGTGCCTTAGTACCTTCATTCGCTTTTTCATTCCAGTATTCTGCAATATTTTGTGGCAGACGATAATGTCTTGGCATTACTGAACCCTTATTGACATGCAATTTAGTGCCCTTCCAACGTTTGGCAGTATCCCCTTGGATAAAACCAAAAAGAATTAAGTGGCCCATCTTAGTGTACACAATAGCCGATGTATTTGAACAAATCACATCCATGTGTATTGACCGAAGAAAATATCGATTTAAGAAAGGCGATATTGCAGGGCCAGAGTGACTTTCGATAACGTCTACGGGAAGAAGATGCTGCTCGAATTCCCCTGGGTTTAGTAATTCTCCTAACAGAAATCCTCTCCAAACATCTAAAGCCTTTTGAGCAGACTCTTTAGGTGGACCCCATTCTTAGGACAGGAGAGGGGCGATATTAAGAGCGGATCCTGACATCCTCAAGGGGTCTGGTGTTAAGGATTCTATCATACCTCCTATAGTGATTACTACCGGGATGGGGGCTGGGTTAAATACCTCGGCTGGTGTCCGGTAACTATGGGTCTGATGGGGACGTTCGGTGTTGTAGAACCGGAAGTAGTTACTGAGACCTATTCTTGCCTCTCTGCCATCCTGATAGGCTTTCAGATACACTTCCTCGTACTTTACAGTCCGCCATAACCTTTCGATGAACAGATTGTCATTGTAGCTTCCTTTCCCGTCCATGCTGATTTTGATCCCGTTTTGTTTAAGGAGTCCGGTGAAGGCCTCGCCGGTAAACTGACTGCCCTGGTCGGTATTGAATATCTCCGGTCTCCCCTTCTTAATCGCCTCCTCCAGGGCTTCAACACAGAAGTCGGCGTCCAGGGTGTTGGAGAGTCTCCAAGAGAGCACGTAACGGCTGTACCAGTCGATGATGGCTACCAGATAGAGAAATCCCCGTGCCATAGGAATGTACGTTATATCAGCCGCCCAGACCTGATTTGGACGGGTTATCTTCATGCCGCCAAGCAGGTATGGGTAGATCTTATGTCCCGGTCCTGGTTTACTCGTCCTGGGATGACGGTAGATGGCCCGGATGCCCATGAGACGCATCAGCCTCCGGACCCTTTTCCGGTTGATGACGTAGTCTTTACTTTTCAGACAGGCACCTATCTTGCGCGCCCCGTAAAACGGTGTTGCCAGATATTGACGGTCGATTAGCTTCATCAGGGTAAGGTCTTCTTCAGATAGCTCTTTCGGCTGGTAGTAGAGGCCGGAGCGGCTGATAGAGAGCAGCCGGCACTGCCTAACTATCGAAAGCGACGGGTGCCGGCGGTCGACCGCCTCACGCCGCCGCTCTGCGCTCAGCGACCTAAAGCTCTGTCGAGAAAATCCTTCTCTACCTTGAGTTGGCCAATCTCCTGGTACAGTCGGGCAACCAAATTGGCTTCATCCTTCTTTTTCCTGGCTTCCTCTCCGCCAAAAATGCCGGTGGCACCTTCACTCAGAGACTTCTTCCACGTACGGATCTGACTGGGGTGAACCTCAAATCGATTGGCCAATTCGGCAATCGTCTCTTCTCCCTTTAACGCTTCCAGTGCTACCTTGGCCTTGAACGAGGGGCTGTGTTTCCTACGGTTTTGTTTCAATCTCCTGCTCCTTCCTGTCTTTTTTATTTTAGGGGCAGGATACGCTCTTAACAACCTGTCCGAATTTCGGGGACCACCTCATCTCTCTGTTTCTCAGAAAAATGGGATAAGTCGTGTAGTTGGTAAAAATATAACAAAACTCTCCATGATACAGATACAGCAAACTTAAGTGCCCAAGGGCCGTATTTAATAGGAGGAGTTAGACTGGGATTACTGTGTAATGGCAAGAAGAGGTGCTCGCAGAAACTCTTCTCCCACCCGCTGAATAATTCTTCGCAAGCCGAACATAAAAGATATTGCTTCTCGCCGTCTTGAATACGTTTGTTAGGCACGCGATTACTACGAATCGGACTTGGCGTGGATTCCTTAAACCAACTGAAAACGAACTTGGGAATGATATGACTGAATTTAAGTTCCGCATCTTTATCACAAAGAGCACAGTTACCGTTCACTGCTATTATCCTTCGAATTCACAAGTGCGATTAACCTTAGTCATGTTAAGTTAAGGTAATAGAGTTACAGAATTTGAATTCAGACCAAAAAATATACTGGACAAATTGAGTCAAATTTGTGGTAATAATATTACCTTAGTTGGCTGGGGGCTCAGGAAACATATCGAACTTTCTGCAACCCGATTTGATCCCAAGACTACATGAATTACTCAAGAAATTAGGGCCTTTGTCACACCAACCATAGCTATTATATCAATACAGGCACAAAACGACAAGGCAGAGTTCGAGTCCCCTTAGGTGGAGCTGGGGTATCAATAGGTAGAACTTTTTCCACCACGTTCACTATAGTTTAATGAATTTACTCGTTCAAGTCCAGTGGGGAGATCAACCCCTTAGCCTCGAACCACTTGTTGCACAATCTTTGCACTCACCTTTGCACCGCCAGCTTTGCACTCTGCGGGATTACCCTGCTATATCACGGGGGAGGGGGTCACCCCTCAAGCTACGTTTTCCTTCAATTTTACCTGCCCCGGATTACCCCGAAGGGCAATATTGTGCAAGGTAATAATAACACGTATTCCGGAGTCACATTGTTCTTGTTCGAGCGTATAGATAGAATGGATAGAATGGATAGTATAGGTTGAATAGAATAGATAGTCGGTACTTATCAGCCGTGGGTGAAGTGAATCAATCTCCAAATGTAATTAAAAGATGAAATGTGTCCTTGAACCGAACTATCGTTGCGGTTCGTATCCTGCTGTTTGATTGACAGCTCCCTGTGTCCATGTTAGTCTGCTCTACATGGATCTATTGAGGAGGGGCTCCTGTTAGTACCATTAAGCGAAATGAATAACTCTGCCGAACAGCCATTATCGTGGAGCTTTAATGCTCCTAATGCTGTAACCCTAGCCCGTATCGTTCTGGCCATAGTCATCGCCTGGCTCCTACTTCAAGGAGGAGCCACAGAAATCCAGCTGGCCGGCATCCTTCTGATTGTTGGCTGGGTCTCTGACGGACTAGACGGTCTCCTCGCCCGAAGAATGGGACAATCAACGCTTACTGGTGCCCTTTTCGACCTCATCGCTGACCGCGTGCTCATGACCCCCACCTTGATTCTGGCAGTAGCCGGGGGGCTCTGGTCACGGACAGCGGGGCTGATGCCCTTCAACCCTTATCCTTACGCAATAATTGTAGTCGCCGCAGACCTCACAGTGCTGGCAGGTGTGTTCACTTTTATCTGGAAGCGGCAGAGGCGTGCTATTCCGTTTCCTGCTCCAACTCTCATAGCCCGGATTACCTACTCGATCCAGATGCCCACCCTTGTGGTGGGTGTTCTTGGTATAGGTCCAGACATACTACTTGCCGCCCTCATGTATATCACGATTGTATCTACCCTAGTCGCCTCCTACTCCTATTTGAAGAAAGGTGGCTACGTCTTCACCTGCTAACCCCGAGAATTATTCAAACGGGAAAACTAGACTCCTGTGTTCTTGCCGGAGGCAACATTTTGGCTTGTGGCGTGATATTAGCCCCGCTGACTCTTGGCATACGATCTCGGCTTCGTGTATAATCGGACCGACTTCGATGATCGAGGAGGTTGAAGCAACTCACCGGGTTGTAATCTCTGTTCCTCTTGCGGAGGCTCCTGGACCTCCTCAACGGCTTTCTGATTGGCGAGCTCCGTGCGGAAGAGGAGTTCCTGCCAGTAAGCGGAGCCAGAATCAGCTCTTCAGACGGGAGTGAGGTTACAGTCCAAAATGCCTACCTTAACAGGGCCAAGAATTCTGTTTGTAAAGGAAGTACGGGTTGAGGAAACCAAGGAAGCCGGCGGCGAGGTTGTACCCAGACAATACCCCTTTGTAGAGAAGCTACCTAAACCGGTAAAGCTCCTCATGCCAGACCGGCCGAATGTACTATGCCAAGAACGAGCGCCTATGGGATGTGCTGAAGTCAGGGCCGAGGTTCCTGTCACTAACAAATGTCGCTATATACCCCGCGGAAGGCGAAACCGAGTCCGGGGTGAGCTTTGTAGCTGTGAATAAGGAACAAATCATTTCTTTGGAAGAGGGGGCGATAAGGTGCTAGTTTAAGCTTGACCTGTATAGAAACCGACCCGATTGGGTCGGTTTTTTGTTTTGGGAAACTTTGGCGGCTCAAGCCAGCTTCCGACGAACTTGCCACCCTGTATTAGTTAGTAAAATCGTGGTAAAGGTGCCAAAAAGTTGAGATGAAAAGTTAGGTTACACCGATTGACAAGATTGCTATCTATGTTACAATCATGGTACTTTAGTCCTGGCGTAGTAGTAATAGCCCATCAGTACCCCTATAGCCGAGGAGGAAAAGGCAAGGTCCGGTATCAGTATTCCCGATGAGGTGCAAAAAGCTTGACGGCTATAGGGAAAAAATAATGAAGGAGCATGGCCTCTACCGAGACCCCTCCCGGTTAGCGGTGATAACCCAGGCCATCATTGAGTTCCTTGATAAGCATGATAAACCCGAAAAGGTGGAGACGGACAACCAGTGGGGCTAGGAATTATATTTATAGGGCTTAATCTTTGCGATGCCTATCTGACCAAAGTTGCCCTGTCAATGGGTGCCGTTGAGCTGAACCCTTTGCTGATAACTTGGGGAAGTAGCCTGATAGCCAAGGGGTTGGTAGCTACGGGGATAGTATTAATACTTTATTTCTTCAACAAGGAAAAATTACTGTGGGTAGTAAACATGGTGCTACTTGGTTTAGTTTTGTGGAACTTTGGGATGTGTGTGGTGATTAAAGTTGGGGTAGTTTGAATTGAAAAAAGGGGGTGATGTCTATAGCAATGGGCGATAGGGAAAGACGATAGAAAAGACCGCTTGACCGAAGGAGGATGGGATGTGAAGAGAATTATTTTCAGTTTAATGACCATGGTTGCCGTTTTAACTATATCCGGTGCTGGCAGTCTTGCCTACTTCAGTGATACCGAAACTTCAACTGGCAACACCTTCACCGCCGGAACACTGGACCTGAAGGTTTGGGACTACCCTGGCGAGAGCTGGGTAGATGACCCTAATGTTCCAGTGCTAATTAGCTCTGGCTATTGGAATAGTGCCATTGGTAGCATAATCAATAATCTAAAGCCGGGTGATGAAGGCACCATTACGGTGCCGATAAGAAACGACGGCAGCGTTGACGGTGATGCCAGCCTTCAATTCACCAACCTGGTGGATTACGAGAATGGTGTCAACGAGCCAGAATGTGTGGCTGAAGGTGGGAGCTGGATTGGTGGAGTGTGTACGGCATGCGCCACCGGCTGCGGTGACCCCGGTCCGGGCGAAGGCGAGCTTAGTCAGTATTTGGATGTAGTTGTCTACTATGGCGCTGTTGAGGTAGCTGATGGCACTCTATACGATTTGGTAGTCGGAGGCGTTATCGATCTTGGTGCCCTTGCTGCCAATGCAGAGGAAAATGTGGTGATGGTCTTTTCCATAGATTATCTGACCGCGGGCAACATCATCCAGTCAGACAGCGTCGACTTCGATATCACCTTTGAGTTGATTCAACCGGAACCGTAGTTTAGCGACCGCAAAAAAGGGGGTAATGGGATGGGAAATGGCTCTCAGGAAAGGCTGAGTGACCTTCGGGAAAGACCGAAAATCTGCCTCTTTGGCTTTCACCGGTGAGGTGAAAAAACGAAGCCAGAGAGGTAAAAGGAGACTAAAAAGTGAAAAAGATTCTAATATCTTTGATGGCCATCGCGTTGGTCATCGGCCTCGTTGGAGCAGGCGCTTTTGCCTACTTCAGCGACACTGAGACCAGTACCGGCAATACCTTCACCGCAGGAAGCCTAGATCTAGTGCTAGGTCCCGGGACCCCGGTTCCGTTCTCCGTTTCAAATCTTGCCCCCGGTGATGCTGGCAATGGCAAATTTACCCTAACCAATACAGGCAGCCTTCCCGGAGAACTGGACGTAAAGTTTGCCAATTTTTTGCAATTTGAAAATAGTCTTACCGAACCGGAGTTGAATCCACCATGGGGAACACATGACTATGAGGCTGGACCAAATGCCGGCGAACTGAATTTCTTCTTGGGCTTTGTGTCGTTCGTCGACGTTGACCAAGACGGCGTCTTCGACCAAGGCCTCGACCCCCTGCTCGACATCCAGCTCGTATACAATGGACAGCAAGCGCCTTTTCCGGGTTTCTGGGGTGGTGACTTCCATTACGCCGGTATGAGTTCTAACTTAATAGGCTGGGACGACGTAATGACGTTGCAACCCAATCAGTCGGTTGACGTCGTCATCCTGTGGCAGTGGCCAGGGGCACAGGCAGTTGATGAGGGAAACTATAGCCATAACATCGCGCAGACTGACGGTTTAAGTTTTGATATCCTTACATCTCTTGAACAGGTCGGTGGAAATGGCGGAGTGGCAAACTAATTAACTCGACCAAGTACAACCCTAACCAGTGAGGAGAGGTAGGGCAGGAGTAGGAAACGAAACTGTCCTGCCTAACCTCTCTGAAAGGAGTAGAAAATGTCAAAAAAGATTCTGTTTAGTCTAATGGCTATTATCCTGGCTGTGGGCTTGGTTGGAGCTGGCGCTTTCGCCTACTTCAGCGACACCGAGACCTCAACCGGCAACACTTTCACCGCGGGGACGCTGGACCTACTCGTTACCACCAGTGGTGCATGCAGCGATGTGGGGAAGATCACGGTAAACGAGCAGGGTGATGGCCTCAACGACAGCGTGGTCTTCGCCAACCTGGCACCGGGGGACTCCGGTAGTATCACCTGGACAATAACAAACACCGGTACCCTGCCTGGGATGGTCATGATACACAGGACTCTCTCTAACGACGTTGATGGTGTTGATACTGAACCAGAGCTGCTGGTTGACTTAACACCCGGCGCTGCAGGCGAACTGGATAACAACATGTGGCTGATCTCTACTGTCACTATTGACGGGGTAAGTACATTTGTTTACGAGGGCAACCCCTGGTACGCTAACTGGATGTCGTTAGAAGCCACGTACGGTCCTGAACAATTTGACAACTTACCGAAGCTTCTACCTGCCAACAGCGTGTTGGTAGTGACATACAATTGGTCCATTCCTACAACCGTTGATGACGTCATCCAGGGCGATACCTTCACACTCAACCTGGAGATGACCCTGGACCAGGTTGGAGCATCATAAGTAGCCGTACCCTAACCAGTGATGAGAGGCAGGACAGGAGTAGGCAACGAAACTGTCCTGCCCAATCTCCCTAAACGAGAGGACAATGAAAAAGGCAATCAGTACTCTGGCTAATTTAGCTCTGGTCATCTCCGTTTTGCTGCTGCTGGCAGTGCTGGTGGCTCCGTCCCTTCTTGGCTTAGCCCTGGAGCCGATATTAGGCGGAAGTATGGAGCCGACTATTATGACAGGAGCCTTGATTGCCATGGGCAAGGTAGCACCGGAGGAGGTTCAAGTTGGAGATATTATCGGTTTCAGGGTGGAAGGAATGGACACCCCGGTCTGCCATCGGGTGATAGAGATAGTTGGCACTGAGCAAGGGTTTGGCTTTAGAACCAAGGGGGATGCCAACGAAGACCCCGATACCTGGATAGTGAAACCGGAGAACTTAATCGGTAGGGTGGCTGTCAGTCTATCCTGGCTGGGCTATATTGCCAAGTTCATCAAGACCCCTTATGGCTTTGGTCTATTGCTTGGTCTACCGGCAGTAATCCTTATTGCTACCGAAATGAGAAACATCTTCCACCCCAAGCCCACCAGGAGAAAGCGGCCCAGATTAAGGCAAAAGTCGAACCGGCTTCCGGCCTACCTGGCTATCATAATTGGCCTGGTACTGATTGGCGCTTTGTGGGGGATGATGGCGGGAAACACCCAGGAAAAGACCCTGGGGGCTTTTGCCCAGAGAAGTGAGGGGGTAGACCAACCCTATGTTGCGCAAAGAAATATGCAGAACAAAGGTATGCTGCCTCTGGTAATCTGTCTTTCCTCAGAGGATGAAACGGTCGGCTTCTCTGAAGACTACTTCCGGCTTTCCCCCGGGGGGCAAAAGGAGATTGAGATCAGCGGAGGCTCTGAGACAGCGGTTATCAAGACGGGGTGTTTTTTCCCCATCCTTCCTCAACAAGCTCTTTATCAGCTGTTTACCTGGGATTCCCGATTTGCCCCCCTGGTTGCGGCTGCGGCTTGGCTTTTTCCCCTGACCATGATTTCCTTTCTGGTTCTGAGGGGGCTTTCTGCCAAGCCAAAGCTAAGGGCAAAATATATTAAAGGTGTGCTACATGGTCAAACTGCTTAAGCCGGCGTTGATATTAGTCGGGGTTATCCTGGTCTGCTCCTTAATGGCAATGGGGGTGGGAAGGTTTATTCCGGCGGAAAAAACCAGGCAGATAACGCTGGCAAATTACAGCCACCAGGGGGAGTTCAACTACCTGGGTTACTCCACTTCAGGCCTTTTTTCCGGCGAGTCGGCTCAACCAGCTCCGTTGCTGTTTTCCCAGATTATAGAGGAGATGGAAATCCTTTTCTCCTATTCAGGACCCAAAACAGGTGATGTGGAAATCAAAGCCATTCTGGAGGACAAAAACGGGGGCTGGCAGAAGGAAATCCCCATAGAGACCAGCGGTCGCTCTACTATTTCCTTCCCCTTGGACCTGGATGAGGTCTTGGAGCTGGGTGATACCATCAACGAGCAGCTAGGCGGCAGAGGCGGCAGCTATCTGTTAAAAATAGTAGCTGAGGTTCCCACCGAAAGCGGACCCTTTACGGCTGTTCTTGAAGGGGAGCTCGATTCCTCTACCCTGGAGTGGAAACAGGATGGGTTTAACCAGATTGAGCGGGGCTTCCCCGGCGGGGATGATTGGAGTCAAGCCAATTTTGGCTATAGAGTGGAGCTGAAAGAAAACGAGCTCTTTGGGCCAATAACCCTGGAAAGAAAACCTGATGTATCAAGGGTGGCAGCTGTAGGCCCGGACTTTTCCCTCTTCACCGACCTTGTTGAATCGGTAGACATTGGTCTTAGTTACCAGTTTAACTGTGATGCTGAGATTGATTCCTTAACCGAGGAAGTAGAGGTGGAAATGGTGGTGGCTGAACCGGGAAGGTGGCGGCAATCCTTTACCCTTCTGCGACCAACCACGAAGCAGGGCGAATTTACCATCAATCTCCCCCTGGATATTGATAGACTACGGGAGATGGCTGACAGTATTGACCAGCAGCTGGGGGGAAAAGGAGCTAAAGAGCTAGAAATAACTATTCTTGCTCAGGTTCATACTGTGGCCAGGACAGACTATGGCACCATAGATGAGGTCTTCAACCACCGGCTAACAGGGAAAATGGGCGAGACGATTGAGTGGGGAGTTGTAGAAAAAGGAGCGGAAGACAAAGGTCTCCTGTCAACCAAAGAGGGAGCAATCACCGAGGAGATTCTGGTACCCAATCTCCTACCGCGAAGGTTAACCACCTCCTCTTTAATCGGTTTAGGGATAAGCCTTCCCATTTTCTGTGCCCTGGCTGTTCTTTATTGGAGGAGAAGGCCAAAATTATCTTTCCTGGAAAAGGAACTTAACAGAAACAGGAAGAAGTATGGCGAGCTTATTTCCGAGATATCCAAGCTGCCGCGGATCAGAGAGGGAGAAGTAATTATTCCTGCCTCTTCCTTGGAAGCGTTGGTTAACATCTCCAATAATTCGCTAAAACCGATACTTCTTAAGGTTGACAGGGACAAGCACACCTACTGCCTTATTGATGGCTCGGTAAGGTATCAGTATGTGAGTCGAGCCAGGAGAGTGTAAGAGGTATAGATTTATGATTACTAAATTTGTTACCAGTCTGGCCCTGGCCATAGTTATATTAGCCAGCCTGGCCTTACCTGCTTCAGCTCAGGGTCCTGTAGACCTGGAGCTGGGTGGTGAAGGTGCTACTAGTTGGAATATAGGTAATGTCAGCCCTGGCGATAGTGGCACCAAGACGGTCACCCTGCACAATGCCGGCTCCGGAAATGGCTTTGTTACCCTGTGGATAAGCGATATCGTCAGCGGTGAAGGCATAAACCCCGAATCGGAAACGGGTGATACCGCCGAGCCCGGTGAGCTTGATCACTATTTGCTGTTAAACATCTCTTGCAGTGGCTTAGACAGCAACATAACTCTACCAACTACAATTGATAGCCTTCCCCAGAATGCTTCTGACACGGATTACATTAAAATAAGCCCACTCAATGCAGGTGATACCATTACTTTAGATTGGCAGTGGCAGTTGCCTGTTGAAACTGGCAATGAGGTTCAGGGCGATAGCCTATCATTCACTATAAATTATATACTTGAAGAGTTTCCGCCGACATCATCACCGCCAGGGTGGCTGCCAGGGCGGCCATCACCATCGGGTACTACCGATGTCAGGGGAATGGTTGGCACTGGGTGTGTTTTCTTAAAGTCTTTGACTGCCACTTCTAAGGATGGATTGTGCACCCTTACTATTCCTGAAGGCACAGTAGCCCTGACCGATGAGCTGGAGTGTCTCATCAATATAGCCATGCTGGTAATGGATGACCCGCCGCCGCCGCCTAAGTATGGTATCGGTCTGGTCTATGACTTCCAGCCCAGCGGCGCCACCTTCGAGCCGCCAATAACCCTGGAATTTAGCTATGACCCAGGCGATATACCTGAGGGCATTGCTGAGGAAGATTTGGCAATTGCCTATTATGATGAAGAGACCGGTGAGTGGGTTGATCTCAAGTGCACCGTGCACCCTGAGACCAATACCATAACCGCCTCTATCAGTCACTTTACTGCCTTTACTGTATTGGGCTTTAAGGTAGTTCCTGCTGCTTTTATCCCTGGCCCAGTAGATATCTCGCCGACTGAGTTTGATATCGGGGAAACGGTAAATGAGGGAAAAGCTGGTGTCCCCGATGACACTACAAATGAGCTACCAACAGAAACTCCGGCACCAGCCAAACCACCAATCTGGCCCCTTATCGGTGGAATTACAGCCGCGGTGATAGTGGTGGGGTTGATCGTTTTCTTCTGGATAAGAAGGAGAGCACATTAACAAAATATTCACCAGGCGATGAGGATCTCTATTATTTCATTTGCCTGGTACTTGCCGCCGACTTCAGGGTGGATGCGGGCATCGGTCTGGGGCTCAATATAAACCAGGCCCCTGTCCGTGGTGTCGAAGGCGACGACAGCGTGCTGTCCTCGCTCAAAACAGAGCAAGACAAAGGCACACCGCAGGCCCGCGGCCTCAGCACTGTTATCGACCTCGGTGGCGAAGTGGCGGCACTCATATTGATTAAGGATGAACTCATTGCGGCTGGTGGGGTCGCTGAGAATAAAATCCCTGAGCTCCTGGAAGGTCGGATTTTTGAGTATGATAGCTTGGCTAGTTGAGCTTACATCTTCAGCGGAGACCTCAGTGCTAACATTGGTTAGTGCCGGAGGTTCATAGACCTGCATGGAGACCCCCTCTTGGTGGGGCATTTCACCTTGCCAAGGGAGAAGAAGTAATATGACCAAGAGAGGAAAAATAAACTTTCTCACATAAATAGTGTAATCGTATCTATCTTAGCTTCAATCACCCAGAAGTACTTTTTAGATAGGAATATAGTCCTAGCTAGTTAGACGGGAGGTAAATGAAACTGAAAACAAGGGTCTTTAAGTTATGCAACGGGAAGTATGAGAGCCTCTCTGAGCTGGCCCGAGCTATGGGAATATCGCTAACCCAGGTTTACCGGGTGCTAGCGGGCAAGTGTGATATCGGCGAGAAGTTCATCATCGGGGCAGTGAAGGCCTTCCCCGGGTATAAGCTCGATGACCTGTTTTATGTTCCAGACGGAAGCGAAATGACAGATAGCGGGAGTGACGGAGCCAAGGGTAATTTAGTAAGCACGCAGCAACCACCTGAGGCCAGGCGTGATGAGATAGTTAAGCTCAGAAAGGCCGGCCAAACTTACCTCAAAATCGGGGAAAGATTCGGGATAAGCAAGGAGCGGGTGAGGCAGATTCTCAAGGAAATATCAGTACCGAAGAAGCCGAGTCTAGAGTTTGATATTATGCTTACGGCGGGAGAGGCGGCCCGTATGCTTGGCGTACATGAAAATACAGTCAGGCGCTGGAGCAAGAAGGGAATACTGAAATCATGCCGTGTTGGGCCTCGGGGTGACCGGAGATTTAGACGGCAAGACGTTGATAGCTTCCTTGTACGAATTTTATAGTATAAATAGAAAGCAGAAGGCTTAAGATAATTGATGATCAACGGTAGAATTATTAAATGTGCCGCCAGACTGTTTGTAGCGTTCATGACGGCATTGGTTTTGCTCAGCTCTTTACCGGCCACAGTTGAAGGTGATGGTAATCCTGTAGACTTGAAGCTGGGCGGTGAAGGTGCTACCAGTTGGAATATAGGTAATGTCAGCCCTGGCGATAGCGGCACCAAGACAGTCAGTCTGCACAATGCCGGTCCCCAAAATGGCTTTGTTGCTATTTGGATAAGCAATTTAGTCTCTAGTGAAGGCGACAATCCAGAATCGGAAACCGGCAATACCGCCGAACCCGGTGAACTTCATAACTATTTGCTGTTCAATATCTCTTGCAGTCGCTTACACACCAACATAAGCCTACCAACTACAACTGATAAACTCCCCCACAGCGCTTCCGACCCGGATCTTATCGGCTGGGATGTGAGTTAAATGGCAAAGAAAGATACGGAAAATTGGGAAGCGGAAGAACCGGGAAAACTTGTTGACGAATTCAAGCGCAGGCTTACCCGGGCTTTAGAAAAGGAAAGAGAGCGCCTTATCGGGGCGGCCAGGCATCAGTCGGCGGAAATTATCCTCAACGCGCGGGAGGAAGCGGCCCAGCTTATTGAAAGTGCCGTGCAGCAGGGAGAGAAGGAGTCGGAGGAGCAATCGGTCCGCATCATCACCGAAACCGATGTCAAGGCCAAAGACATCAGGGAAGCCGCCCAAAAAGAAGCCCAGGAGCAAGCCGCCAACTACATGGTTGAGATGAAGCAGAAGGCCGACCTCATCGTGGCCGAACTGAGAGAGAGCGCCAGAGAGACGGTGGAGAAGCAGTCGGCGGCGGCTGTCGCCGGGGCCAGGGAAGAAGCGGCGCGGATTATCAACGAGGCTGAGGACGAGGCCCGCAAACGGGCGCAGGAGGAGACCAAGCGGGAGGTGGAGTACATTACCGCTGCCGCCAGGCAGGAAGCGTCGGTAATTGTTACCAGGGCGGAGCAGGAAGCGGCGGAAAAGGCAGCCGCCATGCTCGCCGAAGCTGAAAAGCAGGCTCAGAAAGTCACCGCCGAGGCCATAGATGGGGCTCAGGAGGCGGCCAAGCTGGAACTAGCCAATATTGTTGGCCGCGGGCGGGAAGAGGCGGCCCAGATAATCGAGGAAGCCAGGGAGCAGGCCAAGAAGGAAGCGGAGGGGAAAGCGGCCAGGATAGTCAATGAAGCCGAGAAGAAGGCGGAGCAGATTAACCAGGAGGCCACGGAGAGGGGGCAGAAGCGGATAGATGCGGAGTCGGCCCGGGCCATCAGCGAGGTAAAATCTAAGGCGGAATGGGAAGCGGCTCAGGTTATCGCCGAAGCCAAGCAGAGAGCGTCGCAGATTATGGACGAAGCCAACGACTGGCTGCACGCCGAGGTCGGCAACCGGGCCAAGAAAGAGGCCCGGGAAAAAGCCAGGAAAGAAGCGGAAACTATTATCGCCGAAGCCAAGGAGAAGGCTGCCGGCGTTATCGCCAAGGCGCAGCGGGATGCCGAGAGCAAGGTGGACAAGATAATGGACAGCGCCAAAAAAGAAGCGGCCAAGGAATCGGAGCATCTTATCAAGCAGACCAGGGAGCAGTCGGATAAGGAAGCCGCAGAAAGGGCGGAAAGGATAGTCGCCCAGGCCAGGCAGAAGGCGGAGCAGATTACCCAGGAGGCTACGGAGAGAGGCCGGAGGCGGATAGAGGCTGAGTCTACACGGATTACCGCCGAGGCCAGGTCGAGGGCGGAATGGGAAGCGGCGCGCATTATCGCCGAGGCCAAGCAGCGGGCGGTGCGGATTATTACCGAAGCCAGCGATTGGTTAGAGGCGGAGGTCAAGACGCCGGCCAGCACTTTATCTGAACCCAGGGCGGTCTACAAGAAAGCCGAACCCCAGGCCGAAAGCGCTGGTTCCGAAGGCGAAATAGGTGACGGGCTGTACCAGGGTATGATGGAGCTGGAGATACTATCCGTAGACCCCAAGCAGGTACCGGAATTCGTTTCACACTTACAGCAGGTCCCCGAGCTGCAGGTGGTATCATTCAAGGGTTCGTCCAGCGGCGAAAGCATGGTGGTAGTGGTCATTAACCACCCCCTCCCCCTGCCGGCCATTCTCCGGGAGATACCCTCGGTAGAGTCGGCAATTGGCAACGGGGGCAAGATTCAGGTAACGCTCAGGTAATTTCAGGTCGGCACTTTCCCCACCCCATTATCGCTGACGGTCTACACAATAGTCTAACCAGCAGCTTCGAAGTAAGGCAACCGGTGTCACCGTGACGCCGGTTGAGCCAACGCCAGCTAAACCCTCCAACTGGTGGTTACCCAGCGTGATTATAGCCGCCGTGGCAACCGCCGTTGCTATCTACTCATACCGCCGGAGGTTACTGCCCTTATACCAGGGCTCATTAAGCTGGTCACGAAGGTGGTGGTCGCAGATAAGGCGTGTTAAAAAACCCTAGGTATAGACGGCTTCACCACGGCATCATTGGCGTTGTACTCGTCAAAGAAGATAACCGCCACGTTTCTGCCCATAGCCATATCTAATGCTGGTAAAGTGGCGTTTACCCACTTGGACAATACTACCACTCCGGATAGAGTTATACTTACGTTCCCTATCGTTAGTGCAATAGTGTACTGTGCTATGAATAAATGAATCCCACTTTCATCACTCCTATCCCCAAATTAAACAAAATTCAATTATTTGAGAAGAGGTAACAAAATAGCGGTTGTTACCCGGGGTAATTTACACGTAGGAAATTGTGCAATCTGCAGGTGATGACGCCCTTGTTCTAGTCAGGCTGAGGTTGGGAACGCTTGGTAACATGTTCTAAGCCATGGTGTGCATTTTGCCTCAGGATTCCTAGCTTTTCTTTAAGCAGCGCTGTATCACCCTCAGTGATTGATAACATCACCTGGTTAACAATTTCTTGCGCCACCGGCATAGCCTGGCTAAGAACTTCCCGCCCCTTGTCCGTCAGCTTGATATTCACGAGCCTCTTGTTGTCGCTATTGCGCTCGGCGGTGACCAGCCCGTCTTTCTTCATGCGGTGGACCAACGCCGTTATATTGTGCCGCTCGGTACTCGTCCACTCGGCTATCTCAGAGGGCATCATGCCCTCGATATTGGCAGCCAGGGCTTGTAGCACTATTAACTTGCTTACCGACAGACGTGTTTTTCTGTACAAATAGGCGTCTGTATACTTAAGCACCGCCTGCGCCGTCTGCACGAATAGTATGAAGGTACTCAGTACAGCATCCTCGTGGTCTATCTCTAATAATCTGTCCATATCTACTGGTACCTTTCTAGCTGGCTTTCATGGGACACGCAAGAGAATATCGAATATCATAGAGTAATTCTAAGGGTGCTGTCAATACTATTGAATGATGCTTCCTTCCAGGGGGGGGGGGGGGGGTTGACAATTCATAAACAAAAATATTACGATACGAGCCGTAGGGTGTTATGTTCATATGTGAATTGATGTAATTATACTAAGCAAAAGGCGGTAGTTTTGGCGCTGAGTAGGTTAGTAAAGTGTAGCGAAACCGCTAAGTAAAGGCAGTGGCTGCTGCCTTTTTTGTTGTCTCCAGTGAATATATCCGGAGGGCGATAATGATAAAGGTTAAAAAGGCACTGGGTATAATTGTTATCCTGGCACTGCTTGCAAGCAGTGCCACATTTTTTACCAATTCTTGGCCAGCGGCCGCCCAGGATGGCGAATCTGAAAGTTTCACCAAGGAACTTGCCAAGCAGCTAGAAGGAGTTTATCAACAAAAGCAGTCTCTTACCCCGGTGCAACGCAAGATTGACTCAACCGTATTGCAGGTAATCCGAAAGGTTGAGGAACAGGTCTCGGCATCAGCCGAGGGGAAGAAAGCAAGGTTACAAGACCTATCTACGGCCCTACTTAAAGTAGATGACGCAGGGAACATTGACGTTAAGCTAACTGTTACCAGTTTCGGCGACGAACAACTTGGGCAGCTTCAAGACCTTGGAATGGATATAGGAATCACCCTGCCCAAGTACGGAATAATTGAAGGCAGCCTGCCATACAGCCAGGTCGAGGCAGTAGCCGGGCTTGACTTTGTGGTGAATGTGGGGACCCCCGGCTACGCAGTGCACAACACAGGAGATGTGAACTCCGAGGGCGATACAGTACTGAGAGCGGCTGAAGCAAGGGCAGCATTTGGTGTTGATGGCAGTGGTGTAAAGGTTGGGGTAATATCGGACGGGGTTAGCCATTTATCTGCTTCAGTGGCTTCAGGTGACCTGCCGTCTTCTCCTGCCGTAGACGTGCTAAAAGCTGGCAGTGGTGATGAAGGAACAGCCATGCTGGAGATTGTCCACGACCTAGCCCCAGGGGCACCGCTGGCTTTCTATTCCCCGGATACCAGTTCAGACATGGTAGCTGGCATCGGTGCTCTTGAGACAGCAGGCTGCAATGTTATCGTTGATGACCTTGGATGGTCTGACGAGCCCAAGTTTGAGGATGGACCTATCGCTGAAGAAGCGCGCGATTTCTATACTGGTGGCGGAGTATATGTCACTTCAGCCGGCAATAGTGCCCAAAGGCATTATATCCATCAATATGTCCGGACAACGGGTCCTGGTGGCGACTACCCCTATGCCCATGACTATGGGAGTGGCGACATCGGGAACACCTTTACCGTGCCCAATGGAGGTACAATCACAACAATCCTACAGTGGAATAACCAGCGGGGTCTGTCCGGGGACGATTTTGATTTGTTCTTGGTTCGCTCTTCTGACGGAGGCATTTTAGCAGGGAGTGTTAACATCCAGGATGGTAATGATAACCCGTGGGAAGGGTTTGATTGGACTAACAACACTGGAAGCCCTGTCACGGTCTACATCGCCGTTTTTGAGTATAGCCTGGACAATCCACCCACCTCCATGGTGTTAGATTATCACGTCTGGTACGCTCCCACATTACAGTATTCTATGACTGTAAACAGCGTAATCGGACATTCAGCGGTTGAGGAAGTCCTGTCAACAGCGGCTGCTGCTGCGAGTACACCGGGCACTATTGAGAGCTTCAGCTCCCGCGGTCCGGGGACTATTTACTTCCCCACATCTGAGGAACGCCAGGTGCCAAATATTACCGGCGTGGATGGCGTGCACACCACTGGACCAGGTGATTTCCCCGACCCCTTTTACGGTACATCAGCATCAGCCCCTCATGTGGCGGCAATAGCCGCCCTGGTATGGGAGGCTGACCCAACGCTTACACCAAGCGAGGTGTCTAATGCCATAACCTCAACAGCAGTAGATTTAGGTTCAGCCGGGTATGACTACACCTGGGGGTTTGGTCGTGTTGACGCTTATGAAGCGGTAGCCAGCGTTATCCCATCGGATACCCCACCTGAGGTTACCAATGTCACTGCCGCCCAGAGTTCCCCCACAGTTGACATCACCTATGATGTCACCGATGCCGAGCAGTCTGATGTTACCATCAGCTTTGAATACTGGGACGGTGATAGCTGGGAGGATTGTGTTACCACCACCGGTGAGGGCTCTCAGAGCACAGGCACGGGCAAATCAGGCACCTGGAACGCCAAAACAGACTTTGATGGGCACTACCTGACCGATTGCAAGATAAAGGTCACCGCCGATGATGGGCAGGCTGCGAATAACACCGGCTCAGACGAAAGCAGCGAATTTATCCTGGATACCAAAGACCCCACCGGCTACGGCTGCGATACTCCTGCCAATGGAGCCACCGGTATCTCTATCGACCCCAACCTTACCTGCATTACTGCCTCGGATGATAGCCCGTCTGTATCTTACTATTTCCAGCTGGCTGAGGATGACATCTTTACAGTAGGCTTGCAGGAAAGTAGCTGGCAAAGCAGTACCACCTGGTCACCTTCTACCCTCAGCTATAGCACACAATACTTCTGGAGGGTGCAGGCTAAAGATGCCTATGACAACGAGACTGACTATGGCTCTACCTTTGACTTCACCACTGAGTCTGTGCCTGATACCGCACCTCCCTATACCTCAGGGCATGCCCCGGCTCCCGGGGCCACTGATGTGCCCATTGATACCAGCATTGTGGTTTATGTCATGGATGATGGCGATGGGGTGGATATAGCTACCATAGCCATGATCGTTGAGGGTGCTTCGGTAACCCCGGTTGTCACCGGCACTCCGGCTGATTACACCCTTACCTATGATCCTCCCGTTGATTTTGCTTATCTCCAGGTGGTGGATGTCACAGTTGATGCCTCTGACCTAGCGAGCCCAGGGAATGACATGACTCAAGACGTTTACTCCTTTACCTGTGAGGCGGCGCCTGATAATCCGCCTGATGCTCCCGACTCCCCCTTATGTGAGGGGGTAACCAATCCGACTGGTGTCAACGACCCCGCCCCTGAGTTCGGCTGGACATTCTCTGATCCCGATGGCGGTGATGCCCAGGGAGCCTACCAGATTCTGGTGGCTTCTACTTCAGGGAACCTAGCTGCTAATAACGGGGATATGTGGGACAGCGGCAAGGTTTTAAGCAGCGCCAGCGAGGTTTCATATAATGGCACAGCCCTCGCTGATAACCAGACCTATTACTGGAAGATAAAGACCTGGGATAACCATGATGCCGGGGGTCCCTACTGTGGTGAGCAGCAGTTCACCACCGGCACCTCTCCAACCGAGGTCTGGGTGGATGATAGCTGGGCAGGCTCAAGCCACGGCGACCCGGTGGATGGGCATACCTTTGGCACCGATGCCTTCGCCACCATCCAGGACGGCATTGATGCCGTGGCTGGCAGCACGGTGCATGCAGCGGCCGGAACATACTACGAGAACATCACCCTAAAGGACGGCGTGGAGGTGCTGGGTGCTGGGGCTGGTGTTACCACCATTAACGGCGGTGACAGTGGCTCAGTGGTGACCGCCACTGGCGTAGGCCCAACGACCAAGCTGGACGGCTTTACCATCACCAGGGGTTACAACGCGGAGTACGGTGGCGGTGGGATGTACAACGATAACTCCTCGCCGACAGTGACTAACTGCGCTTTCTCCGGCAACACGGCTGCACTTGGGGGCGGCGGGATGTACAATGAGAATGACTCCTCGCCGACGGTGACCAACTGCACCTTCTCCGGCAACACGGCTGTCGCTGGCGGCGGGATGTTCAATATCGAGTCCTCACCGACGGTGACCAACTGCACCTTCTCCGGCAACACGACTGGCGCTGTCGACGGCATGTACAATTATAACTCCTCGCCGGCGGTGACCAACTGTATACTCTGGGATAGTGGTGATGAGATATATAACGATGGTACTTCAACGCCCGTGGTTACCTTCTGCGATGTTCAGGGGGGATATAGCGGAGCCGGCAACATTGACATTGACCCAATGTTTGTTAACCCTGCCACCGATGATTACCATCTACAACCAGGCTCTCCCTGCGTTGACACTGGCTACAATGACGCGGCGACTGCCGCTGGGCTGATCACCGACTTTGAGGGCGATCCCCGCATTGTCGACGGTGATGGCGATACCGTAGCCGTGGTGGATATGGGCGCCGATGAGTATTATCCTGATATTCGCACCCTGATTGACCCTATAGACTTCGGCGATATAGCTGTTGACAGCAATCAGGATAACACGACTATCATCTATAGTGATGGTACTGGCGCTCTGACCATAAATAGTGTAACCAGAGACTCAGGTAGCGATGAGTTTAGCTACATTGGTCCGGTAACCCCGTTTGATATTGCCGTCGGGCAATCACAGGCAATCACCATCAGGTTTGCCCCGATATCTGAGGGGCTGAAGAGCGCCGTCTTCAATGTCAATAGTAATGACCCTGACGAGCCCGATGTCACCTTTGATGTCTCAGGCACTGGAACACCGCCGCCGCCTGCTGAAGCCGTCACCGAGTTTGCCCTTGACCTTGATGACGACGATGCCTCAGGGGGCAGGGCAGGCATTACTGAGGTTCGCGACCCCACCACCGGCGACCCATTGTCGGTGCTGGTTGGCGGCTATCAAGCTGAATTCAGCTATATTGGCAGCATAGTCAATGTCCTTGAGGTGCGGCTCAAGTCGCCATTGGATACCGGCGCTTCAAGCATTAATAATCCTGGTGGTCTGACCCAGTTCAACGGTATAGCTGCCACCGGAGCTTCAGCCCCGGTTGAATTGGCTTTCCTGACCATGAGGCTCATCGGCTCGGTTGACCAGCAGTGTCAGGGGACGCTGACGTTTACCAATTTGGTTGATGTTGATGGTGAGCCACTGGGAATATCCCCATCTGAGATTAGCTATAATTTCCGCCGCGGTGACGCCCGGGCTGACGAGGAAGTGGATATCTCCGACGCCCTGTTCATTGCCCAGTATCTGGCTGGTTCGAGAGACCTGGGCGATGGTCTGGACAAGGTGCAGGCGGTAAATGCCGGCTCGGTAAGACACGATGACGGTTTTGATGAGATAAACATCTCCGATGTACTGTTTATCTGCCAGTATCTGGCAGAGGTAAGGGACGGCAATATGAACCTGATTGAGTGATAAAACGAGGTTTACGCCATAAGGTTTCGCCATAAAGGCGGTCTTGTGGTAATATATGGGGCAGAATCTGGTAAACAGGGGGATAAACGAGATGAGCAGTAGATTAATTAAAGCAGTATCAGGCATTATCATAGTCCTGACTTTTCTAATATTTCCGGTTTCACCGGCTATAGCCCAGGGGGAGGCGATAATCCTGACCCCGACCCCGGTGGAGGTAGTTTCCGGGAACAGCTTTACCGTGACCCTGCAGATAAGCGATATACCCGCGCCGGGTATGAATGCCTATAACTTCAAGATTACCTATACCCCGGGGGTTATCGAGTTTGGTACAACAGCAGGTGACCACGAGTGGCCTGACCCTGATTACGGAACACCAATGGTGCTCAATGTTGATAACGCCGCTGGCTTCATCAGCTTCAATGATGTATTTGCTACCACCCCTGCCCCCAGCGGCAATATCACACTGGTGGTGCTCCACGGCACAGCCACGTCGGCAGCCTCGGCAACCACCGCCCTCCATTTTGAGAAGGCAGCGATAAAAGACTACGATGGGGCACCTATTCCGGCTACCGTCACCGATGGAGAGGTAAAGGTCTGGGTGGCCCCGGTTGCCAGCTTCACCTGGGACTACACCGATGCCAATAGCACCGGCACCCTGGATGCCGGTGAGGTAATCCAGTTTACCGACACCTCGACTAATACTCCAACCAGCTGGAGCTGGGACTTCGATGATACCAACTCTTCTGTTGCCCAGAATCCAACCCATAACTATAACACCGCAGACACCTATAGTGTCGGCCTGACCGTAACCAATACAGCCGGCTCAGACGGCACCAGCGATAGCGTTACCGTGGAACCCAACAGTCTGGATACAGTGACGGTTAGCCCGGCCTCGCCCACGGTGCTTGTCGGCGGCTCAACTACCTTTGCCGCCAACGGTTACGACGTCTTTGGTAATCCGATTCCCGGTATTGCCTGGAGTTGGGAGGTAACCAACGCCACCGCCGGCTCTATTGTCGCGGGAACCGGGGAATTCACCGCCGGCACCACGGCTGGCACCTATACCGATGTTATCAAGGCTACCGGAACTTATAAAGATGCCACGGTCAGCGGCTGCGCCAGCGTTGAAGTTGTTTCGGTAATGGCTGAAATCGGCATGAGCAAGGGGCTGGATATTGCCGATATAGTCCTGGTTAGTGCCGGCATTGTCAGAATTTATGACCCGTCCACCGGTGACCCGGTGGCGGTACCCGGCGGTCTGGGTGGCTATGCCGCCGGAGTTACCTATAGCGGCTCACAGATCGAGATACTGGATGTCCGCGGCGGTGATGCCCCCTTTGATGCAACACCAACGGTTGTCATTGATAAACCCGGTGGTACCGCCAACTTTGAGGCGGCGCAATCGGTATCCGAGCCGCAGGCGCCTATTACCGTGGCCAATATGGTTGTCAGGCTGGTAGGCAGCACCATGGAGGAAGCCGAGTTACAGCTGTCTTTTAGTGAAATCGCCGACAGCGATGGCACTCTTATCCCTCAAGACGGGCCGGTCTCAGAGTTTTTCCGCCGCGGTGATGCCCTGGTTGATGGCGAAGTAAATATCTCCGACGCCCTTTTCATCGCCCAGTACTTGGTCGGCTCCAGAAGCCTTGGCCCGGGGGTGGGGTTAGTCCATCCCGTAAATGCGGCGAGCGTTATGCATGATGGCTCCGGAGATGAGATAAACATCTCTGACGTCCTGTACATCTGTCAGTATCTGGCAGAGGTAAGGGATGAATACTTCGTAATGACTCCATAGGTCAGCTTGACGAGGAGGAAAATATGAACAAATTTTGGAACAAAGGCCGCAGATTTCTGGCTGTGCTGGCGGGAGCTGTTATTCTAACGGTATGCCTGTCGCTGCCGGCTGCAGCCCAGGTGACTGAGATATTCCTAGACCCGACTCCGGTGGAGCTGGAGCCCGGCGATAGCTTTACTGTGACCCTCAATATTAATGATGTCTCTTCGCCGGGGATGGCTGCCTATGATTTCAGGCTTACCTTTACTCCAGGGGTTATCGAGTTTGACACCAATGTGGGTGACCACGAGTGGCTCGACCCTGATTACGGGACACCGTTCGCCTTCAGTGTTGATAACGTTGCTGGCGAAATCAGCTTTAATGATATATATGCCAGTATCCCTGCTCCCAGCGGAGACATAACGCTGGTAGTGCTCCATGGTACAGCCACAGCTTCAGGGTCAGCAACCACCGCCCTCCATTTTGATAAGGCTGAAATAAAAGACCCTGATGGTATTGATATTCCAGCTACCGTCACCGATGGTGAAGTTATAGTTACCGTACCGGTTCTTCCACCAGCAGCGCCCGCTGGCGGCACTGTTCAGCAACCAAACAAGCTGGCCATACTCTTACCCTGGATTGCAATCGCGGCGGGCGTCATTCTGGCCGGTATTATAACCTGGTTAGTGCTAAGGCGGCGGAGGGTATAGGGTTAAAACTATCTTGGTATGTACATTTATTTTAAGAGCCATTCTGAAATAAAGTCATAATAGCTTGGATTGTTAGCTAAGATATAAAAAAAGGGCCCGGGGAAAATCTCCCCAGGCCCCTTCACAAGTAATTATCAGGTAATTCTAGAATTCAAACAACGCCGGCTGTTCAGCCTCTTTCTGTGCTGCTATACCTTCTCTTTCTTGCCGTCGTTTGGCTCTATCCTTCTCTTGCCTTGCTTTAACCCTCTGCTGATAGAGCCACGATTTGAGCCTGTTCAGTTCTCCCATCTGGTAATCACTGAGAGACTCAACCCGGATATCATCAGGTACTTGGCTACCTTTATGCTTGGAATATGCCTTTGTTGAAACATAGAGGTATATCTGGCTCCAGTCGTGGTCCATAGGCGCGGTGAGACCAGCAGTATAGAGATAGGCACAGACCTCAGCATCCGTTCCGGCTGGTTCCTCTCCCTTGGAGGCTTTGATATTTGTCTCCAGCCTCTCCAGTGTAATGGCTTCCTTAAGCCAATCGGGCAAGGTATCTCCCCATCCCCCAGGATAGACAATTATCGGG
>Ga0315533_1000877_pt1 | contig 24439 bp, 30 predicted proteins | sample SalMarSW160130MG_FD_203081 | JGI IMG/M metagenome (GOLD analysis project Ga0315533, IMG submission 203081) | Salt marsh sediment microbial communities from the Plum Island Ecosystem LTER, Massachusetts, United States - Salt Marsh Sediment SW1601-30 ... | reverse complement strand
TACGGTGACCCCACGGTGAAGTACTACACCAAGTCATGCACCCACCAGTTCACCGAGCCCGGACGATACCTCGTCAGGCAGAGGGTCTGGGACAACAAAGGCTGCCGCGCCCAGAAAGACTACTTTGTCACAATTGATTACGGTGAGTCACCAGACGTAACGGCGGCGGTTTACTACTTTGATGGCGGCGCAGTGGTCGCCCTCCAAACCCCGGAGGAGTCCCACGTCGCGGAGATCTGGTACACCTTGGATGGGGGAAACCCTGTGAACTTGCTCTACGGTCCGCCCATAGTCGAGGGTAGCGGTGAGCACACCTTGATCTTCTGGTGCATCGACGAGAATGGGAATAAAAGCGAGTCTGAGGAGATCAAGATCACGATATGAAAAGAAACTAGGAGAGCTGGTTTTTAACGAGGCTCAGCATGGCCTCAACCGACTCGGTGAACTTCGCCGGGTCTCTTCCGCCTCCCTGATAGAGTATTAACCCGTATTTGGCTTCGACTTTGTCTTGCTGTATGAACATACAGATTTTTTCTTAGAAATATCAGGTAAATACGGTGGAATGGGGTAGGAACCAAATTATTCTAGGACTGCTCTTATCCTCCGTACTCCTGCGGAAATCCCTTCTTCCTTTATTATCCTAAATCGTCCAAGCTCACCCGTATTCTCCACATGTGGACCGCTGCATAGCTCCATCGAGAAGTCACCAATAGAGTATACTGAGACCTTTTCCCCGTATTTTTGCTCGAATACTGCTTGACTCCCTATCTTTATTGCCTCGTCTAACGTAGTCTCAATTCTCTTAACTGGAAGAGCTTCCTTAATCTGCCCGTTAACTAACTCTTCAACATCCTTTATCTCTTGATCAGTTAGCTTTCTGTCAAAGTTGAAGTCAAACCTCAGACGTTCATGTGTTATGTTTGAACCCTTCTGGGTGATCTCTTTCCCCAGGACCCGTCTTAACGCCTCATTGAGTAAGTGTGTCGCGGTGTGCAGTTTCACCGTCTCCTTAGCCGTGTCAGCTAGACCACTGCCAAACTTTTTGTCAGCACTGGCTCTGGACACTTTTTGATGCATTTGGAACTCTTCATGAAATCCGTCTACATCAACGAAGATACCGTTCTCTTGTCCTAGATCCTTTGTTATTTCTATTGGGAAGCCGAAGCTCTGGTACAGGAGGAAGGCATCCTTGCCATCGATTTTTTTCTTGTTTCTAGCGATTCTGTTGAATCTGTTTAAACCCCTTACCAATGTGTTGCTAAATCTCTTATACTCTTTTCTTAGCTCAGTTACGATAAAGTCTTCATTCGACTTTAAGTGAGGATAATCTCCAGAGTATGTTTCTATTATGATCTGAGATAATACGCTTAGGAACTCTTCTTCTATACCCATCCGTTTTCCGTGTCTGATAGCTCCCCTAATGACTCTCCTTAAAACGTATCCTTGCTCCACATTCAAGGGAACTATTCCTTCAGCTAGAAGAAAAGTAGCTGCACGAGAATGATCACAAATTATTCTAACGCTTCTAGTTTGATTTTCAGAGATTTCTTCAATACCCGCTAGTTCTTTGATTCTATTAACTATGGGGACGAATATTTCGGTCTCATATACGTTATCCTTTCCCTGTAAAACTGCGACTGTTCGCTCAACCCCCATCCCCGTGTCAACGTTCTTCTGTTCAAGCAGCTCATACTCTCCGTCTGGGGTTCTATTATATTCCATGAAGACGTTGTTCCATATCTCATTGAATTTTCCACAACTGCAGCCAGGCTTACATTCACTTCCACACGGCTCTTTACCCGTGTCATAAAATATCTCCGTGTCAGGTCCACATGGCCCAGTGCTACCTATGGGTCCCCACCAGTTATCCTCTCCAGGCAGATAGAATATTCTATCTTTGGAGACTCCGAGTCCTTCCCATATTCTCGCGCTTTCAATGTCCTTGGGTATATTATCGTCCCCGGCGAAGACCGTGACGGAGAGTCTATCTTTATCGATGTTGAGCCATTCTTTACTTGTCAGGAACTCGTAGCTCCATGGAATTGATTCTTCCTTGAAGTAATCTCCAAGAGACCAGTTTCCCAGCATCTCAAAAAAGCTCAGGTGGAAACTATCCCCTACTTCATCGATGTCGCTAGTTCTGAGGCATTTTTGTACGTTTACAAGTTTTTTCCCACTTGGATGCGGTTGACCTAGTAGATATGGTACAAGGGGATGCATTCCAGCCGAGATGAATAATGCGGTGGAGTCATTTTCTGGTATAAGAGATGCATTCGCAATTACTTTATGTCCGTTTTTTTGGAAAAACTCCAAGTACATCTTTTTCAACTTGTCAGGGCTAATCAATTAAACCACCTTAGTTGCATTTGTAAATCATGTAAGAATATCTTAGGCACATAGACGGAACGTAAGCTCTCGTCCTGTGCCCAGTAGTGTTCGCCGCAGAGGGGGACTGCTTGCGAGTGAAACCGTTCTCCTTGAAGAAGGGCAACCTAAATTCATCTGGGGGTGTCTGCATAGATCCGGCTCCTTAAAACTAGTTTATGGTTTCGATCTAGAAGAAACTTGGGGGAGAGCTTAACCGAAGAGGGCTCCGAGACCCTGAAGGTCCTCTTCCTCTTCCTTCTTCTCCTCTTCAGGCTCCTCTTCCTCCACGGCCTCCTCAGTTGCTGCTGGGGCGGCGGCAGGGGCGGCGCCGGCGGTGAAGACAGGCGCCTTGAGGGCCTCTTCGATGTCGACCTCGGCGAGGGCGGCGACCAGAGCCTTAATCCTTGTGGCGTCTGGCTGTGTCCCCGCTGCTGTGAGAGTGTTGCTGATCCCGTTCTCGGTGATCTCTTTGCCTGCGCTGTGTAGCAGCATGGCGGCATACATGTATTCCATACTTTTCACCTCAGTTTATAGTCTATTCCGACTGCTATTACACAACCACGCCGCCTATTTTTATTCTTTCCGTTTTTCACCAAACCCGTGGGGTAACCGTTTAATCCCGTGAAACCAAGTGGCTACTGTGGTCGTATTGGTCAAGAGGATAGTGAAGAAACCTCAGGACGAGCTCACCGCCTATGACAACTCGACGCTGAACCCACACACCGAGCCGGTCGCCCGCGTCAAGCCGGGGGAGACCGTCGAGGTGGAGACCTGGGACGCCTACGGCGGAGTCGTCAGCCCTGAGCGCACCTTTCAGCAGGCCGTAGAGGATGGGGCGGTGGGCGCCCTGAACCCCGTGACTGGGCCCATCTACGTGGAGGGAGCCGAGCCCGGGGACACCCTGGTGGTGGAGATACTCGGCATAGAGCTGCCGGAGTGGGGCGGCTCAAGCATAATACCGGGCTTCGGCGCCCTCGAGGGCTGGCTCAACCTGATGGAGCCCAAGACCAAGGTCAGCTACATCAAAGGAGGCAACGTCGTCTACGAGGCCGACCACGGAACGGCCTTAGAGATACCCGTAGACCCCTTCATAGGGACCATCGGCGTCTCCCCCGCCTACGAGGCCATACAGACCCTGGCGCCTGGGCCCCACGGCGGAAACATGGACTGCCCCGACGTCAAGCCGGGGAACAAGCTGTATCTGCCAGTCTCGCAGCCAGGCGCCCTCTTCGGCCTCGGGGACGTCCACGCCGTGCAGGGCGACGGCGAGATATGCGGTACGGCCGTAGAGATCGGGGCCGTGGTGAAGCTGCGGTTCCAGGTGCAGAAGAGGACCACCGCGTGGCCGAGGGTCGAGTCGGATGACCAGATCATGACGGTCTGCAGCGCGAGGCCGCTCGAGGACGCTGCCCGGCTCGCCTACAGGGAGCTGATAAACTGGATGGTCGAGGACTATGGCTGGGACAGAGACGACGCATACATCTTCCTGAGCCTCGCGTGCAAGGCACGCATAGCCCAGATCGTGGACCCTCTCTACACCGTTGTAGCCAAGCTTGACAAGAAGTATCTAAGAGGCTAACCCATCTCTTTCAGGGCGTTCAACCAGCCCTTTTCTTCCTTGAACACCTTGGACAGCCTCGCGAGCTCGGCCTCGTACGTCTCGAACGCCTCGTCCATGCCTATCACCAGCAGCGCCATCTTGCCCTTGGCGTGCCGGATGCACGCAACCTTGTGGTCGCAGACTCCTATCCTGATGTTCCCCGGAGACCGTTCGTCTGCGAGCTTGAACATCTGGTCGATGACTGCGTCGCTTACGGATTCAGGCAGCTTCCAGTCATGAGGGGATGTGTTCACCCTGTTCCCGAAGAGCGACTTAACCACCACGGCCACCCGCGTCTGCCTGGGCTCGGCGTGCTCAACCTCACCATCCAAGCCATCCAGCCTCAGCGCAGGCTCGTCGTCCAACATTAGACGCTCTATCTCCTCCTTCCGCATCCTCACGTACTCCCCGGGCTCTATCTGGCCGCCCTCGAAGAGCTCATCGATCTCCTTGAGCCTGGCCTGCATAGCGGCGACCTCCGCCATTGACCTGCCATCCGTTAAAGTGACTGTGCGCTGGGTCATCGGCGTCAAATTCCCTGTACGGGCTCTCACGGTCAGATCTGTCTTCCAGGCCTCGATGCATACCTGACACGTCTGTAAGGGGATCTCGTCTTCAGGGAAGGGGCACGGTCTCCCCGCTACGAAGATGCATTGCCGCTTCCCGCTCACCGACCCCGCCTTCTACGAGTAGTCCTCGATCTCGATTAGAACGGTCTCGTAGTTGAGCACTATATCGGATATTATGAAAAGCACTTTGAGCTGCCCCCCTGTAGTGCCTTCGTGCTCGTAGTAGAAAATCATCTCCTTGTCAGGTATGGGGAAATCTCTCCAGTCTACGAGGCTTCCTCCTTCTACGCTGTACTTGATCTTCGACCCCGGCCCGGTGGAGTTCAATATGTTGCCATACTCGTCGAGGGGCTGCACCGTGACGTTGACATACTCCGTGCCCGCACTAACATCAAAAATGATCAAGATCTGGTTCTTCCCCAACGGCCTGGATCTGAAGTTGGATATGACCCTGTCCGAGGCCTCCGTCTCCGCCTCGTAGAACGATGACTCCTGCGTTATCGGTATAATCTGCCAGGCCTGCGTGGTCGTCACTATCGACCCCAGGAGTAGCAGCACGAGGAGTACGATGTTCCTTTTCTTCACTTCTCTGCCCCTACAGAGCTATGTTCAACGGGTATTTATCACCTTAATCTGTAAACACACGTTTACTAATAGTATACAAATAGTATATCATCATTTACGGTTGGTAGATGCCCCTTATACTTAACACATAAGATATAAAAAACTCTAAAAAATGACGCCGATTTTACTTGTTCCTGCATCCGCCGCCGCACCCTATATGGTGGGGAAACCATGCAGCGTCTCATCATAAATCTGGTGAAGCTCCACAACGTAACGGTGGGATAGATTCCGCTCAGCCTAAACTTTTTTATCTTATCTCTATGGTTAAGAGATGCTGAGCCATACGTAAAAGACTAGGTATATATGTCGGAAACCTGTATGGTTCAAACGTCTGGGAAGAAGAAAAATGACGACAGCATACGACGTACCGGCTGACATGCTAATAGACCGGCTCTCAGGGTACTTCAAGGAGAACGTTAGAGACCTCCAGCCGCCGGAGTGGTCAGGCTACGTGAAGACAGGAAGCCACGTTGAACGGGTTCCTCAGAACCCCGACTGGTGGTACGTGAGGAGCGCATCCATCATACGAAAGCTCTACATGAACGGCCCCGTAGGGGTCTCTAGGCTCAGGAAGGAGTACGGCGGGAGGAAGAGGAGAGGCGTCAGACCCGCCCACTTCGCTAAGGCAGGCGGCAACATCATAAGAACCATACTTCAGCAGCTTGAACAGGCCGGCCTCGCCCAGAAGAAAGGCGTCAAAGGCAGAACAGTCACCGGTAAGGGACGCAGCCTTCTGGACGCCATGAGCACCCAGATAAAGAGAGACCTGGACAGGGAGCGTCCAGAGCTCAAGGATTACTAAGTGAAAGTCGATGTCTTCAGACGAGGAGCTTGAGAGGCTAAGGCAGCAACGGATGGCCCAGATTCAGGCTCAGCGGAGCCAGCAGGGAGAGGTCTCGCAGGCACAGCAGGAGGCCGAGGCCCAGAAGCAAGGCATCCTCCGAAAGATCCTCACACCTGAAGCGAGGCAGAGACTGACGAACGTGAAGCTAGTGCAGCCCGAGTTCGCGGCGCAGATTGAGCTACAGCTCATACAGATAGCGCAGACGGGGCGCGTTGCTCTGCCGATCACAGACGAAGTCTTGAAAAAGATGCTCGCTCAGATACAGAGTCAGCAGACCAAGAGGGACATAACCATAAGGAGAGTATAGGAAAATGGCACGAAACAAGCATCTCGCGTACAAGCTCCGCCTCTCGAAGGCGGGGAAGGCAAAGAAGTCGGTGCCCGCCTGGATCATCGCCAAGACCAGGGGCAAGGTCCGGTGGAGCCCTAAGAGCAGAAGGAACTGGCGTAACAGGAAGCTACGTCTCTAGGGGGAGTCAGTTATGTCGGAGGAAGAAAGAGTATACACGGTCCCTCTGGGAAAGGCCTGGATCGCTCAGAGATACAGGAGAGCCGAGAAGGCCATGACCTTGCTCAGGAAGTTCACTGAGCGCCACATGAAGCCCACCGAGGTTGTCATCGACCCCGCAGTCAACGAGTACATCTGGGCCCGGGGCATCAGGAAACCGCCGCGGAAGATCCGGGTCAAGATGACGAAGGACGACGAGGGCGTCGTCGTGGTGGAGCTGGCGGAGGCAGAGCAGTGAGCGTCAAGATTTTCAGGGTCAAGGGCGAGATCATGAAGAAACACTTCTTCGAGCCCCTCACCTTCAACAAGCTGGTGTCGGCTGCCAAGGAGAAGCATGCAGTGGAGAAGATCTACAGCGAGATGGGGAGCCGCCACCGCGCTAAGCGACACCAGATCTCCATCCAAAGCGTAGAGGAAGAGCAGCCAGAGGAGTAAACCGTTGAGCCAGCAGGAGAAGGAGAAGCAGCTCAGGCGCTTCGTCACCGAGATGAGGATGATGGAGGGCTCCGTCGATGTACTCAACCAGAGGCTTCAGTTTCTCACCGCTTCCATGTCCGAGCTTCGGCTGGCGCAGGGCTCGCTCAGGGACCTCAAGGGCGTCGAGTCCGGGAACCCGCTTCTCGTCCCCGTGGGGGGAGGCGTGTTCATGGACGCCCAGCTCGGCGATATCAGCAAAGTCGTTGTGGGCATAGGAGCGGATGTCTCCGTGGAGATGGACTGCGAGAAAGCCGTCGAGGGCATCGGTGAACGGCTCCAGGAGATGGAGCAGGCGCAGGGCGCCGTCCAGCAGCAGCTGGGCCAGATCCTCGCCCAGCTCGAGTCCCATCAGGGAATGGCGGAAAGGTTATCAATGGAGATCCAGAACGCCTTCCAGGGTGCACAGTAGTGTTCGAGAAGCTCCGTCAGGGACTCAAAGGCATAGTCAACAGGATTAATAGCGCTGGGCTAACGGAGAAGGATCTGGACCCGATTCTATGGGATCTGCAGCTTCAGCTCATCGGAAACGACGTTTCCGTCGAGGTCGCGGAGAAGGTCTGCAGCGAGCTCAAGGAGAGGCTTCTCGGCGAGGACGTACCCCGGTTCGGAGACAAATCTAAGCTGATCCATGCCTCTCTCAAAACGTCGCTGGAGTCTGTGATGAACGGCTCAGGCAGCATGGATCTGCTCAAACTCGTATCCGAGGCCAAGACGAGGGGAGAGCCCTTCGTCGTCATGTTCGTAGGCATCAACGGCACAGGCAAGACCACCACCATAGCGAAGATGTCCAGGCTGCTCATGGATGAAGGATTCACCGTCGTCCTCGCCTCAGCGGACACCTACAGGGCGGGCGCCATAGAGCAGCTTGAGGAGCATGGGCGGCGCCTCGGCGTCAGAGTCATCAAGCACAGGTACGGCTCCGACGCGGCTGCAGTTGGCTTCGACGCCGTCGAGCACGCCAAGGCCCGGGGCGTCGACGTCGTTCTGATCGACACCGCTGGACGCATGCAGACGAACCGGAACCTCATGGACGAGCTCAAGAAGATGAAGCGCGTAGTCCAGCCAGACCTCACAATAATGATCCTGGACAGCCTCATAGGCAACGACGCCACGGAGCAGGCCATGACCTTCAACGAGCAAGTCGGGTTCGACGCCGCGGTTCTCACCAAGGTCGACGCAGACGCCAAAGGAGGCAGCAGCCTCAGCGTCAGCTACCTGACAGGCAAGCCCGTAATATACGTGGGTGTCGGCCAGGAGTATAAGGACCTGCAGCCCTTCGACGTGGAGTGGTTCGCAGAGAGGCTTCTAGAAAATACGTAAACTTTAACTAGAGATCACTGTTTGATAGGTTGGAAACGATGGGACTTAACGAGTTCTTCCAGAACGCGGACAGGCTGATGAGGACGCTTACGCGGCCGGACTGGAAGACCTACTGGATGAGCATCAAGATAGTGTTCGCCGGCATAGGCGTCCTGGGTGCGGTTGGTTTCCTCGTGAGGCTCATCTCCGTCACGCTGCAGGGCGGGACCGGCGCATAGGCTAGCGAATAATCATACATGTTACCGATGTTCTACTCGATGTCCTTATTGTATGGATACTTGACATAGAAAAGGTACATCAGGACGATCATGAACCCGACCGCGACCACGAGAACCTCCTCGAACTCGAAGAGCAGCACCGCCATGTCGTGGGTCTCTGTCATGACCAGAGACTTCAAGGCTGATAGGAACCCCAAATTATTCACCTTTCATCCATATTCCATGGCCGCGTTTTATATGTGTTCCCCAAACGCGGGGTTTCAGCAATATTAATATCTTTGCTCCCTACAAAGCATGGTGCATCGGGCGTGGTCTAGTTGTCCGAAAGAACGGTAAGAACATCCCTATACGCGGTTAAGGTCACTAACGGCCAGGAGCGCACGGTATCTCTGATGCTCTCGGATAAGGCGAAGGTAGAAGGGCTGCCCATAGCGGCCATACTGGCGCCGGCCGAGCTGAAGGGATACATCATTGTCGAGGCGGAGAGGCCCCACATAGTGGATGAGCTAATAAGGGGTATGCGCCATACGCGTGAACGCGTGCAGGGCACCATCAGCCCGGACGAGGTGAACCACTACATCGAGACCAGGCCAGTGGTTGAAGGCTTAGAGGAGGGGACCCTGGTCGAGGTGATCGCCGGTCCCTTCAAGGGAATGCAGGCCCGCGTCGTGAGGGTTGACGTCGCCAAGGAGGAGGTCACCATCGAGATACTGGAGGCCGCGTTCACACTGCCTATCACGGTACACGCTGACTACGTAAGAGAACTGAAAGGAGTAAAGATGTAATGGTAGAGAAGACTTTCAACTTCATCGTCAACGGAGGCGAGGCCACGGGTGGCCCGCCCATCGGCCCCGCGCTGGGCCCCATGGGCGTCAACATCATGGCCATCGTCAACAAGATCAACGAGGAGACGGCGGAGTACGACGGGCTCCCGGTTCCGGTGGACGTGATCATCGACACCGACACCAGGGCGTTCTCGGTGAAGGTAGGCATGCTCACCACCTTCGCGCTGATCAGCCAGGCCACAGGAATCGACAAGGGGTCAGGTGAGCCGAACACAAACTTCGCCGCTGACCTCAGCTTTGACCAGCTCATCGGCATCGCCAAGAAGAAGCGAGAGGGGATATACGCGGCGGGTATGAAGGCCGCAGTGCGGGAAATACTGGGCACGTGCCAGAGCGCCGGCGTAACCGTCGACAGCCGTCACGCCAAGGAGGTTCAGGACGCCATCCTCGCTGGCGAGTACGACGAGCAGCTGGCGAAGGCCGAATAAACCTTTATAACCTATCTCTGGTGAGAAAGAGAGGAACCATCAATGTCTCTCCCAAGGGAACAGATACTTGAAGCAGTAGCGAAGGCAAGGGAGGCAGCTCCAGCTCGTAACTTCGAGCAGAGCTTCGACCTCGCCGTGAACCTTAGGGAGCTCGACATGAACAGGCCTGACAACAGAGTCAACCTCCGGGTCCAGCTGCCTAACGGCGTCGGTGCCCGGAAGGTGCTCGTATTCGCCTCGGGCGACCTCGCGCTGAGAGCAAGGAGGGCAGGAGCGGACGCAGTAGTAGAGCCCGCTGAACTTGATCAGCTCGCGACGGACAAGAAGGCAGCCAAGAACGCCTTGAAGGATTATGACGTGTTCGTCGCTGAGGCACCTATGATGCCGACAGTGGGTCGTGTCGCAGGTCCGATACTGGGCCCAAGGGGGAAGATGCCCACTCCCGTGCCGCCGCAGGCGCCTATAGACAACATCATCGAGCGCGAGCGCCGCACGGTTGTGCTACGCAGCAGGGACAAGCCGTTTGTCCACTGCATAGTCGGAAAGGAGGAGATGAGCGACGAGGGCGTCACCCAGAACATCGAGGCGGTCATGACAAACCTGACCGGCGCGACGAAGCGTGGCTTCGCGAACATACGGAGCGTGTTCCTGAAGCTCACCATGGGCGACACCGTCAAGGTATACTAGGTGAAGACCATGAGCAGCCACATCCCATCCGAGAAAACCGAGACAGTTCAGGAGACAGTCGAGCTACTAAACGAGTACGACGTCATCGCCGCCGCCGACCTGAACAAGGTCACAAGCGCCATGCTCCAAGACATGAGGAGGCAGCTCCGAGGACGCCTCCGTTTCAAGGTCCTCAAGAACACTTTGATGAAGATCAGCATGGAGCAGGCCGGAAAGGAGGGCCACGACGCCTTCATGGAGCAGGTCGCGGGCCCCAACGTCTTCATGTTCACCAACGGCAACCCCTTCAAGGTCGCCATGGAGCTGGACGCCAACAGGGTCAGGGTATTCGCCAAGGCCGGGGACATTGCGCTCGACAATATTGTCTTCAGCGCTGGTAACACAGGCCTCAGCCCGGGGCCCCTCATCGGCAAGTTCGGGGTCCTCGGCGTGAGGACTAGGATAGAGGGTGGCAACATCTGGGTCGCGCGGGACACCACCGTGTGCAGGGTGGGTGAGCCGATCAACGAGGATCTAGTCGACCTGCTTCAACGCATGGGTGTAAGGGCCTCAGAGATGGGCCTCCGGGTGAAGACGGTCTACGAGAGAGGCGACATCATACCCGGCGACGCGCTGATACTCGACCTTGACGACTACCGTAGCAGGCTCGAGCAGGCCATAGGCGGGGCCTTCAAGGTGGCCGTGGAGGCGGCGTACTACACGCCGGCGACTGTGCCGACCATCCTAGCGAAGGCGTTCCAGCAGGCGCGTTCAGTGGCCTTGGAGGCCGAGTGGGCCACGAGGGACACAGTCGAGCTACTGATAGCAAAGGCGAACTCTCAGGCTCGTTCTCTTGCCAGCATGGTAGGCAAGAAGATGGCCGGGCAGTAGACCAACCCTTTTTCACTATATTTATCGACCGTGATTACATAGTGATGGGTATGTCTGACTCCGATCCTCTGAGAAGGTATAAGGAGAAGAGGGGCTTCACCGGGACGCCTGAGCCGTCCCCCGAGGTGGAAGAACGAGGCGGGGAGCCCATCTTCGTCGTACAGAAGCACGACGCCAGCAACCTCCACTACGATCTGCGGATAGAATATGGGGGTGTGCTGAAGTCGTGGGCCGTGCCCAAGGGGCCCTCGATGGACCCCAAGGTACGGAGGCTCGCCGTCCCCACGGAGGACCACCCCATGGCGTACGCCGACTTCGAGGGGGTGATCCCTGAGGGACACTACGGGGCCGGCACGGTCATCGTCTGGGACCGAGGCACATACCGTAACACTAAAGGCGACGATGCCTCACTTGAGGAGAACCTTGAGGAAGGCCACGCCACGCTGTGGCTCGAAGGAACCAAGCTGAGGGGAGGGTTCGCCCTCATCAGGACAGGCGGGGGCAAGAAGCCGCGCTGGCTCTTCTTCAAGATGAAAGGCGACGAGGCAAGACCCGGATCAGACGTCTTGGCGGAGATGCCCAACTCGGTAAAGACCGGCCGCAGCCTCGTGGAGGTGGCTGAGCAGGAGGAGCCCGCCGACCTCAGTGACTTCGCCTAAGCTTATAGCCGAGCCGACAGCCATATAGCCAATGAAGAGTCTCACGGTTGCCCAGTCTTCCGTCTACATTGGCGATCCCCACATCTGCAGCGACTCCGCAAACAGAAACAGCTTGGTTTATTCGATATACGAGCCTCTGGTAACTAGAGACGACTCAGGACGCTTCCGCCCATGTCTCGCAGTTCAATGGGCAGCGGAGCCTGATGGCCTCACCTGGGTCTTCAGGCTGAGGGAGGGCGTTGAGTTCCATAACGGCGACACCATGAATGCCGATGACGTTGTGTCCAGTCTCAAAAGAGTCGTGGACCCCAGCATAGGCGGCGCCTACGGCACTCAGGGAGTCTACGCAGGCTACATAGGTGATGCAAGGTTCCAAACCCCTCGGAGAGACACCGTTAAAATAGTCACCGGGGAGCCTCTCGCCGACTTCCTAGATCTTCTATGCGAGATGCCTGTAGGTCCTGACGACGAGATGGACAGGCTTCCCAAGGAGTACATCGGCACGGGCCCATGGATGGCCGCCGAGACAAGGCGAGAGGAAGTGGTGCTTGAAAGGTTCAAAGACTACTGGGGGGAGGCACCGACGGCTGAGGAATCCAGTTGGCTCAGAGTCACAGAGCCCTCGGAGAGGGTGCGGATGGTGGCAGAAAGGGAGGCAGATATAGGAGCCCACATAGGCGTTGAGGGACGTGGGTTCCTCGAAAAACAGGAGAACACGACTATTAGCAGCCTTGACAGCGGCCTTTGCATCATACAGATGTTCAACGCCTCCGAGGGAGCCTGCACCGATAAACGTGTAAGACAAGCCCTAAACCACGCCGTTGATATAAAAGAGATTATTAGTAGCGTGAAGAAGGGGGCCGCCAAGCCGCTGAACGGCTATCTCACCCCCCACCACTTCGGCCACGACCCTGAGACTGAGCCTTACCCCTATGATCCTGGGAAGGCTAGGATGCTACTCTCTGAGGCAGGGTACAGGTCAGGCCTGGAGATAGTCATGGATGTCCCAACCTCTATGCCTGACGAGGCCCCTGCCCTTGCGGAGCTGATGAGGCAGCAGTATAACCTCGTAGGCGTCGAAGTCGATGTAAGGCTCTACAGCGACCGCCCAGCATACGCAGAGATGGTCCGCGCCAAGAAGATACATGACATGTGCTGCTTCGACTCCAGCCCCCGTAGCACCTTCAGGGTGTTACGCGAGAAGCTTCATTCGGGTATCAAGGGACCATGGTGGCAGGGGTACAGGAACCCTGAGGTAGACAGGCTGATATCAGTCGCTCAGAGGACGTTCAACGACGAGGCGAGACAAAGCGTTTACAGGCAGATCTACAGACGGGTTCACGACGACGCTCCATGGGTGTTCCTCTACCGTCCAACGTTTTTCTGGGCCGTCGGAGCGAGATGTAAATGGCATCCGGGCAGTGACGGCCTGATAAGAATCTAGTATGGAGGAACTCCCGCGCCCGGAGGGGTGAACCACCAGTGGTTTCGCCGTACCTCGTCTGGCGCGGGGTGTCAGCTATTCCTCGTTTCTGAACCTTAACCGGGTCTATTATATGGTTGTGGGCTATGTTTCTCGATCATTGATCTATTTCTCGCCGTATGGCTTGGTCAGGAACTCTAGCACCTCGATTACGTACCCCGAGGGGTCCCAGGTCAGGAAGCCTTTCATGTGTATCTCGCCTGCCTCCTGGGGCGGGTGGTTCGTCTTGACGCTTTTCTCCGTTAGCTCTCTGTGCCACTCCTCGGCGTCCTCGACTATTATGGTGAGCATCACCGGCTTCTCATCGGAGGGTTTGAGGTAGCCCCTCTCCGAGTCGACGAGGCCGACGTGGCTGTCTCTGCCCAGCTTGAATATCTTCACCCAGTCCCTGTCCATGACCCGCTCGAGCCCCAGGGTCTCGCCGTAGAACCTGTCGGCTGCCTCGATGTCCTCGTGGTAGGTGAACGTTATCATGCCCTCTATGCCTTTCATCGCTGTTCACGTTGGTATCTGTGCTGACGATGATAACTTTAGGGTCAATGAATCAGCCCCAAAGCCGAATCCATGTCTTTGTGTACTCATTGCTTTACTCTGGGTGTTAAATAACCTGTGATCCAATACCCTATTCACGCGGAACAAGGTGAAGGAGAAGCTAGCCAAGGGTGGAACGGCCTTGGGCGCATGGATAGGTATACTCAACGAGCGAACAATTGCGGCCGTGGCCGACTCAGACCTAGACTGGGTGCTCATAGACGGCGAGCACGGGCCGACAACCATGGAGACGCTGGACAGGCTTGTCAGGGCCGCTGGCAACGAGGGCGCTCTGCCCATAGCGAGGGTCGTGTGGAACGACATGAACGCCATAAAGATGGCCCTCGACACAGGTTTCATCAGTGCAGGAGTCAACGCGACCCTGAGCCAGCTGAAGCGCTGAAACAACCTATTTTTTAAAAAAGGGGTTCTAGGCGTTGTTGGTGCCCTTGAACTGGCTCATGTAGAGGTTGTAGTAGAACCCCTTCTTAGCAAGGAGCTCGTCGTGGGTGCCGCGCTCTATGATCTCGCCGTCGTTGATTACCAGCACCATGTCGGCGTTCCTGATGGTGCTTAGCCTGTGGGCGATGACGAAGCTCGTCCTTCCCTTCATCAGCCTGAGCAGCGCCTCCTGTATCTGCACCTCGGTGCGGGTGTCGACGCTGCTCGTCGCCTCGTCCAGCACCAGTATCGAGGGGTCCGCGACTATGGCCCTGGCGATGCTAAGCAGCTGCCTCTGCCCCTGGCTCAGGTTGCCTCCGCGTTCGCTTAGGTCTGTGTCGTACCCCTTGGGCAGACGCCGTATGAAGCCGTCGGCGTTGGCAAGCTTCGCCGCCTCGATGCACTCCTCGTCTGTGGCGTCGAGCCTGCCATATCTGATGTTCTCCATCACAGAGCCGCTGAACAGGAACACGTCCTGGAGGACGATGCCCAGCTGCCGCCGGAGGTCGTCCTTCTTAACGTGCCTGATGTCCACGCCGTCTATGGAGATGCCGCCGTTCTGGATGTCGTAGAACCGGGTAAGCACGCTCACCATCGTGGTCTTGCCCGCCCCCGTGGGACCCACCAGGGCTATGGTCTGCCCCGGCTCGGCCCTGAAGGTGATGTCCTTGAGCACCTGCACCTCGGGCACGTAGCTGAAGTCGACGTCGTTGAACTCCACGAGCCCCTCGAAGTCGTCTACGGCCACAGCGTCCGGAGCGTCCTTCAGCTCGGGCTCGGTGTCTATTACCGAGAATATTCTCTCGGCACCCGCCAGCCCGCTCTGTATGCTGTTGTAGAGGTCAGCGAAGTGGCGCAGCGGGTCCGCGAAGCGCCTGCTGTACGTGATGAACGCAGCGATGACCCCTATGGTGGTGAGACCCTTGATGGTCATCCAGGCTCCCACCCCCGCCACTATGGCGATGTTAGCGTTGCTGAGGATGCCCATAAGCGGCGGTATCAGCATGGCGTAGGTCATGGCTCTGATGCCTAGCTCCCTTACCTGCATGTTCGAGGCCGTGAACTTCCTGTTCACAAACTCCTGCTGGCCGAAGGCGATGACCACCTTCTGGCCTGTAAGCGTCTCCTGCATGACCCCGTTTAGTTTGCCTAGATTCATCTGGAGGTCCCTGAAGCTGGTGCGGGTCCTGCCGCTCACAACCGCCGTGAACACTATCATCAGCGGGAAGACGACGAGGCTCGCCAGCGCCAGCCAGACGTTCAGGTAGAACATCATGGCTACGATGCCTACAAGCGTCAGGCTGCTGCTGATGAGCTGCGTGACGTTTTGCGCCAGCGCGGAGGCTATGGCGTCAACGTCGTTGGTGAGCCTGCTCATTAGGTCTCCGGCCTGGTTCCTGTCGAAGAAGCTCAGGCTCAGCGTCTGCATGTGCTCGAACAGTTGCTTCCTAAGCTTCATGAGGCTACGCTGGCTGATGGTCGCCATGACCCAGCCCGCCGCCATAGACATGGCTGCGCTCGCCACGTAGGTTCCCAACAATAGCAGCACGATCCTGAGTAAGCCCTCGGCGTCTCCGCCGATGATGTACTTGTCGATGGCTACTCCCTGCAGATATGGCCCCACCAAGTTCAACAGTGTGCTGATGACCGTGAATACAGTCACCAACACCATATGGAGCCGGTACTCTCCGAGGTATCCTAGGAGCCGCGTAAGGGTACTCCGCGGGTTCTCGGCCTTCTCTATGTTGCCGAAGCTTCTGGGACCCCGATGCATCATGCCGGCGCGCTGCTCTCGCTCCTCGTCCCCGCCGCCTTTGGGCGCGTGTCCGCTCATCTGTTCAGCCCTCCGTCGCCGAGCTGGCTGTCATATATCTCCTTGTAGATGGGGCTGGTCTCCATGAGCTGGCTGTGGCTGCCCTCCGCGGCAATCCTGCCCTCGTCGAGGACAAGTATCTTGTCTGCGTTGAGCACCGTGCTTATCCGCTGGGCGATGATGAAGCTCGTCCTGTCCTTCATCAGCTCCTCTAGGGCGGCCTCTATCCTTGTCTCGGTCTCCACGTCGACGGCGCTCGTGCTGTCGTCCAAGATAAGTATCAACGGGTTCATGAGGAGGGCGCGGGCGATGGCCACCCTCTGCTTCTGGCCGCCGCTGAGGTTCACGCCCCTCTGCCCCACCATGGTGTCGTAGCCCTGGGGGAAGCCCATGATGAAGTCGTGGGCCTGAGCCGCCTTGGCCACCCTGACGACCTCCTCCTCGGACGCGTCGGGCCTGCCGTACCTTATGTTGTCCCTGACGGTGCCACTGAACAGGGTTACCTCCTGCAGGCTGATGCCGATGTGGTCCCTGAGCTGGCTCATCTGGATGTCCCTGACGTCCACGCCGTCGATGGTCACACGCCCCGAGGACACGTCGTAGAACCTGGGTATCAGGTTGATGAGGCTGCTCTTACCGGAGCCGGTTGAGCCAAGGATGGCGACGGTCTGCCCAGGCTCCGCCGTGAAGCTCACGTCGCGGAGCACAGGGTCGCCGCCGTCCTCCCTGTAGCTGAAGCCCACTTCCTCGAAGACCACCCTGCCCCTCATCTCGTCTAGGGCTACTGCCTCGGGGCGGTCCGGCACCTCGGGCTCGGAGTCCAGCACCTGCATGATGCGCGTCGCCGATGCGTTTGCCGCGGATATCTGGCCCGCCATCATGCTGAGCATCATGACCGGGAACATTGTGCTGAACAGGTAGTTCATGAAAGCCATGATCTGGCCGACGCTTGTGGTGCCGGCGAAGACCTGTAGACCGCCGTAGTAGATGATGACCACGGTCCCCAGGTTCATCAGCGACATGATGAGCGGAAAGAATATGCTGAGGAGCTGGGTCACCCGCAGCTGGGTTCCGTAAAGCTCCCTGTTGGCCTCGTCGAACCTCTGGCCCTCGTAGTCCCTGCGGACGAACGCCTTGACCACCCTGATGCCCGTGAGGTTCTCCTGCATGACCTGGTTCAGGTACTCGAGCTTCTCCTGCACGCGGGTGAACAGTGGCTGAACCGTCCTGACGAAGACTGTGACCAGCACCAGCGTGACGGGAAGCAGCGCCAGGATGACGGAGGCGAGACGCGGGTTGGTAGCGAACATGATGGTGAAGCTGCCGATGAACATAAGCGGCGCCCTGGTGAACATCCGGAGGCTCATCAGCACGATCATCTGTATCTGGTTGATGTCGCTTGTGAGCCGGGTCAGCAGCTGGCCCGTGGTGAAGTCGTCGAGGTTGCCGAAGCTGAAGGTCTGTATCTTCTTGAACACGGCCTCGCGTAGGTCCGCCTCGAAGCTTCTGGCGGTCCTTACCGAGTACACGGTGTTGGCGATCATCAGCAACGCGCTGAGTATGCTGGCGCCTATCATGAGGATGCTCGTCCTGACGACGACTTCCATGTCCTTGTTGGCGATGCCCTCATCTATGATTACCTGGACCAGCCGCGGTATCGACAAATCCGTGACCACCACGAGGCCGAGCAGCACGACGGCCAAGGCCACCTCCCTCTTGTAGGGTGACACGTATCTGAGGATGCGTCTCAGGTCGTTCATCTAACCAGCTATCTCCCTCAGCTTCTCGACGGATCCATCTAGGACGGCGATGAGTTTCTCCCTAACTGTCTCGTCCTGCCCCGTCTCGGTGAACACCTCCTCGAAAGTGTCCAGAAAGTTTGAGAAGCTCGTGTACAAGTCCAGCGGCATGTCTCTGTGGAGCCTCCAATACATCTTACGTATGCTCTTGTTCCTGCTACGATACTCCTGGTCCTCTCTCTTGTGAACCTCCACCAGCCTCATGCCCTCGTCGGTCAACGTGACCCTCTTCAGCGTCGTGTCATCGTCCTCGTAAGGCATGATGAGCCCCTCCTCCTGAAGGCTGGCAAGCAGCGGGTACATGCTGCCTGGGCTTGGCCGCCAGTCGGCGTACTCGGAGATCTGCTCGGTTAACTCGCTGCCCGACATAGGCTCCTGTTTGAGTATGTTCAGCGTGATGTGGCGTAGCATCCCTTTAGGCACGCCTATATGTCTTCTTGGTCTATGGTGTCTACGCATAGTGAACCACCACGAATATCAAATCCGATATCATATTAGATATCAAGTCCGATATCTCCTTATAAACCTTCCTTATCTCGATGCGTGAACTGGAAATCTCAGGCTTCACAACCGAGCGCGTTCTTATCCACGGGCATCTACCGCCCAACGGAGACTTATTGATTTTTACTTAACTAATAATGATTCAACAGTCAATACAGATCATTTTTACGTTCTATTCCATTCTTCTAGCGTTTTTTAAATAGGCTGCGAGTACGCCAAGATAGAACCAGTTTCAGGTTCTTGTTGACTATGAAGTTTAATTTTGATCCATGTCTGTTAATTAACGGAGTTACGGCTGATGGGGTTCATCACCTAAGCTACTGCATGATTCTCTTATCGTTAGCTTTATGTATTGATAGCTTTTTTTACTTATATCAGATATTTTTTCAGTTATTTTTTCGTTTTTTTGATGTTCAGTATCACTGATCTATATTCAAAATAACGTTTTTTCAATGCATAATTATTTAGAGAATCTCCCCCGGGACTCTGAGTCATGAAGAAGCTCCCCCTTATACTTGCTGTCACGATCTTAACAACTCTCTTTGTGACACCTACAACCGTCGCTGACACGATCTACGAAGCCACCGTTGCCAGCATCGACCCGGAAAAGGAATACCCGGTAGATATAACCTACAGGTTCTCGAGGAGAAGAAACATGACGCGCGAGGCCATCCTGGGAGAAGGCGTCTACCTAGGCTCACTCACGGTCGGAAAGACTGTTCAATGGAAGGCGTTACCAGACGATAAGGCAGTCATCGTGGGCCCCACTTCCCCTACGCCGCCGCCGACAGCAGACCCAGAACCCTCAAGGATAGCTAAGGTAACGGTCACTGTCGAGAACGACGAAGGCGAGCCCGTCTCGTTTGAGCTCTCCGAGAGCGACTGGTGTGTTGAAAACAACTATCTACGGTTAAACGTGGCTCTCGATGTCTCCGATCTGCTGGAGCCCATGCCGGAGAAGACGGTCATGTTCGTGACACACATCGAGGTCGATTCCTTGGGGCTCATCGGACCATACCTCGACGAGTCCAGATTCAACGTCCTCAAGTGGAACTACGTGTTCCCCGACTTCCCTATTTGGGGCGACTACTTCAACTATCGGTCCTCCGACGCCGAGATCCGTGCCAAGCTAGCTGAGTTCAAGGAGCTGGGATTCAGCAACATAATCTACGTGGATGTCTCGGAGAGCCACCGAAGCGTTTCTTATCGTTTCAGCGACTGCGTGCTGGCGTCCGGTGACTGGTGGAGCCTCATGACCCTGGACCCGTCCAAGGGGTGGTACCAGTACCTGAAGGAGGGTATGATAGAGCTCACCGAGAGGTTCCCCGAGATCGACGGCTTCGCCATCGACCGGCTGGACAGGTGCTACACAGTGCAGGAGGCCGCCTGGGCGGCGCAGCTTCTGGATGAAGTCAGGATGGGGGCGGATATACCCGTAAAGTACGTCATGAACAGCCTCCAGCCCTGGCAGACAGAGCTTGCCTCCAGGGCCTACTTCATGGGCAGCGACGGCGTGATCACCGAGGAGCCGTACCTGTCCCAGGCCATAGAGGACTATGGTAGGCTCGCAGAGTACACCGAGTACAAACGGTTTTACATAAACCCCTTCATGGATTTGGGTGACGAGGAGCTCGTTGAGGGCTTCGACGCCATACTGGAGAGGCACGGCTTCGTGTTCCTGGACGACTACAAGATGCGGCTTGTGGACAGGATATTCCCGGCGCTACCCCTAGACTAGCCAATCGTGTTCCTGTAAACCAGTTCGCTCAGCGCTCTCCGCGGCTCCTTGGGCCTGTCGTCAGCTGAGTAGCCTAGGGGCATGATGGTTTCTACGCTCAGCGTCTCGGGGGCCTTCAGGGCTTCCCTGACCTTCTCCGAGTCAGAGGGCGTGTAAGTGACCGTGGAGAGACCCGCCTGCAGGAGGGTGAGCTCCGAGGCGAAGACGAGTGCCGCTGTCCATATCGCGGGTAACATAACACCCATGTCAACCATTGTTGGTTGACGTATTTAGGTTTATCTTATCTTCTCTGCTTACGCCCGGTCTTCCACCTGCGGATATACCACATCAACATCGCGGAGAAGTAAGAACCCAGACTCAACAACACGAAGAAGTTATCCCTGAACAACACAGGCTCCCCCGTGGTGTTAATTAAACCATACGAGTTCACATAAAGGTAGGTGACCGACAGGAAAGCCAACACGAGGGATACAGATCTTAGGCTGACGACGTTCTGGCGGAGTGTTCTCCGCCACCTGCGTGGCACGTGATCTACCTTCGGCTTCTGTACCCCGGGGGGAAACGGGCACGCGTAGGCGATCCCTTGGTTCTCCATCAGTGGTGCCCCTCCATGTAACGGCTGAATATCCTGTGAGCCAGTTGGCTCGGGGTTAGGAGCCTCTCCGCGTCGCTGAGCTCGATGCCTCTCTCCTCGGCCTCATCATCCAACGTCACCCTGCACAGCCTGTTGTGGCTGCATCCGTCGCAGTTTCCCTCGTAGAAGTACCAGACCTTTACGCCGTTAACCTTGCTGAAGCTGACGATGACAGGGAGCCTATGGGCGGGGCTGTAGGCCTCCATCACCCCGTCCACCAGGTTCACCGTCTTGGCTTCCAGGTGGGTGGTGTCCGCGGCCTCCATGAACGCCTGCTCCACCTTCTGGTCGATGATATGGTACGCCTTGTGGATGGCCTGGCGGCTGACCCCCATCAGCCTGCTAATCTCGGACTGGCTGTTCTGTCTGCGCCGAAGATCCCAGATGTCCGTCTCACGCGCCGTCAGGTACCCTCCTATGAAAGTCATCTCTGAGTAAACTAAAAAGAGTTGACGGATATAATACTTGCGAACTACTGCCCGTAAGGCTTCTTGAGCCACTGGAGCAGCTCCAGCGTGTAGCCCTCTGGGTCCTTGAAGATTAAAACCTTCATCTTGAGGTAGTCCGGCTCCTCGGGAGGGCTCAAGTCCAGACCTTTGTCCTTTAACATATTATACCACTCATCAATGTCGTCCACGAAGAAAGAGAGCATCACCGACTTGTGCTCGGCTGGCTTCATACTGCCTCTGCTGCCGTCCACAAGGCCCACGTGGACGTTGTCGTAGACCTTGAACAGCTTGGCGAATCCCACGTCAAGCACCTTCTCGAAGCCCATCTTCTCACCGTAGAACTTGGAGGCCTCATCGAGGTCGTCGTAATAGAAGAATGTAATAGAGCCGTCAATGGGGGAGTTCATCGATACTTATACTCTTCTCGAAGATAAAAATGGATAATAGAAGGTGCTTGAAGGGGTTATACTGTGACGCGGTACCTGTCCATGAGTTCCTGACGCTTGCCCTCGTTCCAGCCAGTTACATCAGTGTAGTAGCCTGTGATTCTGCTCCACCACCTGACGTTCTCGCTGCCACAGGTCGGGCACTTGGTCAACATACCCGCGGCCGTGGTCTGGCACTGGCTGCAAATCGTAAGGTCCTTGGTGTAGCTGAAGTACCCAATCTGGCTGTTGCGGCAGATGCGCTGCGTCAGCTTGTACAGTGCCTCCGGGTCCGACGCGCTCTCCCCTATCCAGGCGTGGAAGATGTTGCCGCCGCTGAGGATTGGGAAGAACTTGTGTTCTATGTCGATCCTCTTTCCTAGGGGCACCTTGGCGCCCACGTAGGTGTGGGTGCCGTTGGTATAGTAGATAGGCAGATCACGGTTCTTGGGGGCTCCGTTGATCTGGCTAAGGTCGCCCTTCACCATCTCCCGGGCCTTGCTCCCGTACTCCGGGTGCAACAGATCGGCTACCGCGAAGGTCTGGGCCGTGGACTCGGCGGGGGTCCTTGCGAGCATCACCTTCGAGCCGCTCCTCATCTCCAGGCCTTTCCTGAACTTCTCCATGTCCAGCAGCAGCCGCACGGCGAGCCTGACCGCGTCGTCCGCCTCGTGGAGCTGGCTGCCCGCGAAGTGCTGCACCATCTCGTTGATGCCCACTACGCCTATGACGTTCACCAGCTCGCTGAAGTCCACGGCCGGCGGCCCCTTCTGGCCCGTTCTAGGGTCCCGGGGCGTCTGGGTGGCGAAGGGCACCATGTCGCTGCTGATGGTCTTGTCCATCCAACGGCGCTTGGCCTGGAAGACTCCCATCGATAGCCTCATGTTCTCCTTGGCGTACTCCAGCAGCTTGTCGTAGTCGCCGTTGGCCCTGTAGGCGAGTCTTGGCATGTTGAGGCTCACCACCTGCCATCCGCCCATGCTGAAGTGCATGCCGTCCTGGAACCAGAGCTTCTCGTCGAAGTGCTCGTCGGTCTCCGGCGTGTTGGAGAACTGGTAGGCGCAGCACTGGTAGCAGCTGATGCCGTTCCCGTAGCCGCGGTACGCGGGCAGCATGTTGTCGAAGTATGGTGCCCCGAACTTGCTCACCGCCTCGTGAACCAGCAGCCACAGGTCGTCGTACTCGGGCTTGAAGAACTCTGGGCTCACGTAGTTCTCGTTCTTGGGGAAGTTGAAGGGCTTGCCCCAGTAGTCTCCCTCCAGCGCAACCTCGTTGATGGCGCGGAAGAACATCTGCACTTCGTCCTCGTAGTCGCCGTAGGTGTCCGGCCCGATCCTGCCTTTCATGACCACGGGCACGTCCCTCCATATCTTGGGGACCCCCATGGGGAGCTGTATGTTGCTGAAAACCAGTTGGCCGCCGCGGGTCACGTATGTCTGGGTCAGCTCGTAGAACATCATCTGGGCAAGCTGCTTGATCTGCTTGTAGTTCAGGCCCCTCATGAACGGCGCCAGGAACATGGTGTAGTACATGAAGCCCTGTCCGCCGCTGAAGTTTGTCTGCCCCGCCGCCAGCACCTTGACGCTGTGGAGTATGGCGACCTCGGGCTGCTTGGCGGGGCCGGCCACGCTGCTCTGGTAGCCCTTCCCGTCGGGAAGCAGCCCATAGTAGAGGAAGTACCTGAGGTCCCAGTCCTGGCAGAACGGCCTTGTGCCGAAGTACTCCAGGGTGTGGATGTGGATGTCTCCTTGGTGGTGGGCCGTCGACAGCTTCGGGTCCATCAGCAGCAGGTACTGCTCCTTGCTCAGCCTGTCAGCCTTCTTCTTGTGCACCGTCTCGGGGTTTGGCTGCAGGTTGGCGTTCTCCTTGGCCTCGAAGCCGTTCCCCATGTCGATCTGGTACGCGTCGTAGAGGGGCGCCCCGACCCTGGTGAGGAGGTTCCTGTAGATCTGGAACTCGGGTATCTCGTGGCTCCAATCAAGAAGTATGTTGTTTGTGATCTCCCTCACCATGGGCCCCGACACGTATCGGGGACGAGTGAGCTTGATGCGGCGCTCAGCCTCGTCGGCCACCTTCTCGGCTGCCATCTCGCTTATAGCTGGGATGTCGAACATCTTCTCGGCGAGCGTGGTCTCCTTGTCAAGCATGTCAATGATTCTCGTCTTGTCCCACGGGATCAGGTAGCCGTCCGTGGTGCGAACCATGGGCATGCCCATGTAAACGTTCTCCGTATAGAACTCCTCTATCCTCCGCTGGTAAGGCGGCAAATCACGATTCCTAGCCATTCAATACCTCCAAAACCAAATCCTGTTTCAGTTTCTCTCCGTCAAACAATTTCTCGGAGGGCTCCACCCTGGCGTTTTCGCCTAACGTAAGTATCGGTGGGTTGCCGAACATGTTCATCATTATGAAATCTGTCTGGGCCTCTGTGTCAAACCATCTGGCCTCGAAATCAACGTCACTACCCTTTAGGAAATCCTTGAGCTTTTCGCATTTAGGGCAATCAGGCAGAGAGTATACCGTAACCTTCATTTTACCTGCAACATCCTCCCCTTGTCTGCCTCCTAGATGGAAACCACTATTGTAGACGCAATCTATTATCGAATCGT
>Ga0315533_1000874_pt1 | contig 24458 bp, 20 predicted proteins | sample SalMarSW160130MG_FD_203081 | JGI IMG/M metagenome (GOLD analysis project Ga0315533, IMG submission 203081) | Salt marsh sediment microbial communities from the Plum Island Ecosystem LTER, Massachusetts, United States - Salt Marsh Sediment SW1601-30 ... | reverse complement strand
ACCACCCAGGTAGTAAAAGAGATTAAAAGGCGCACTCGCCGAAAATTTACAGCAGAAGAGAAAATTAAGATAGTATTGGAAGGTCTGCGAGGAGAAGATACCATAGCAGCGATCTGCCGTAAATATGCTATTCATTCTAACAATTACTTCAAATGGAGCAAGGAGTTTATAGAGGCCGGCAAACGCAGGTTAAGCGGAGATACACTTCGTGAAGCAACGCGGGATGAAGTCGCAGAGCTTCGCAGGATGAATGACATCCTCAAACGGGAACTTGGAGAGATGTACGTAGATAACAAGGAGCTAAAAAAAACCTTGAATGGCTTAGAGTCAGAAGAATCATAAAACTCAAGAAGTACATGCGATTTACACAGCAGGAAAAATACGAGATTATCAAACTGGTAGATGGTTCGGACTTAAGCGCTAACCGGACTCTAAAAGAGCTGGGAATATACAAACGGACCTTTTATAACTGGTACAGCCGGTATCTTGAGGGCGGCTATGACGGACTGGCACCAAAAGCCAAAGGCCGTCATCAGACATGGAACAAGATACCTCCTGAACAACAGACACAGGTAGTTGAAGAAGCATTGGAGCATGAAGAGCTTTCATCCAGGGAACTTGCCTTTCATATCATTGACAATCACAAATGGTATATATCCGAAAGCAGTGTCTACCGTATCTTGAAAAGAGCTGGTCTGATTACATCTCCGGCGCACATTGTCATGAGTGCAGCAGATGAGTTCGTTAATAAAACAAAGCGTATCAATGAGATGTGGCAGAGTGATTTTACCTACTTTAAAATAATTGGATGGGGCTGGTATTATTTATCTACGATACTTGATGACTTTTCCAGGTTCATTATTGCGTGGGATCTACGGGAGCAAATGACTTCAAAAGACGTTATGCCATCCGTGGATAAAGCTTTGCAATTTACAGGTCTTACTAAAGAGAATGCACCAAAGATACTTACAGATAATGCCAAATGTTATCTCTCTGCGGAAATCTTGGCCTTCTTCGTAGGGAAAGGAATCAAACCCATTAACGGGAAACCGTTCCATCCGCAAACTCAAGGTAAAATCGAACGTTATCACAGGACCATGAAAAATGTTATCAAACTCGATAATTATTACTCTCCCGAGGATCTTATTAAAGCTATCGCAGAGTTCGTTCGATACTATAACAATGAAAGATATCATGAGTCTCTCCGAAATCTGACACCAGCAGATATTTACTTCGGACGCGACAAAAAAATACTTAAAGAAAGGAGCAAAATCAAAGAGAAAACATTACAGGATAGACGAAAAAATTATATCATCCGAAAACTGGAATTGGATTATGAGAATATTTGAAATATCTTTATATAGTCACACCTTAAATTATGACTTTTAACGGTGCACTTTGGTTTGAAGACATACAAAGGTTATCTATACAGGAGATTTCCGCCGGCATGGAGCAAAAGGATTATTAACAGAGAAATTCGCAAAACATCATCGCACTCAAAATCCAGATATACTCTTAATAGAAGGGACTAACATCTATAAAGACGACTTTGTAGCAGATCATGAGGACATTATAGGTATGAAAGCAGAAGCTTTTATGCGTAAAATTCAAGGAAATATTTTTGTTTTGCAGTCATCAGCCAATATCGACAGGATAGAACAGATTTATAGAGCCTGTAAAAAAGTCAACAGGTCTCTGATAATAGATATTTTCACCGCTCATATCTTATCAAATCTTCCGGATGGACAGTATTCAGATTTAAAAATATTCTATCCTTTGTGGCTTACCCGAAAAATGCACGAAACTCCTGAAGGAACAAAAAAAATGAATCGTTTCTCCAGACGGAAAATATCTAAAGAGGAACTTAAGAGCAGACGTGATTTATGCATCCTGGTAAGAGAAAACATGTTGTCTGATATCGAACACCGTATTGACTATAGTGATGCTGGTTTGATATATTCAAAATGGGAAGGCTACAAGAAGGATTTTAAAACCAAACGTTTTTTAGAGTTTTTCAATACGAATAAATTGGAAACAATAAGCTTACACACTAGTGGCCATGCAGATATACAGACGATAAAAGATTTTGTAAGAGATTTAAACCCTGTTAAAATAATTCCTATTCATACTGAAACACCGGAAAAATATCAGAAAATATTTGGGACCCTCGTTAGTTTGATTGATGACAAAATCAAAATTGTTGTGTAATGGTCAATTCCCTCCGGACAAAGGTGGTCAGGGTCACTGGTTTTTCCACAATCCTAGTAATTAATACTATCTCTTTCATATTTTCGTGATTTGGTAATCACAGCTCTTAATAAACACTTCTTTTAAGACAGAGTAAAATTCTTAATTTTTAAGTCTTCAAAATAAATACAACACCTTTATCCTCTTTTACTTGTTCGATTCCGAGTGGCACTACAAACTCCAAATGTAGAATCCTTAAAATCAATGCCTTATGGATTTTTACCTTTCAGCAGGAAGCGAAACGGTTGATGAATTTTGTAACTAACACTTAATCAGTATAATAAAGTTGCTTTGTCCTTAGTTTGATTCAACTATCTATTGTCATGAAGTATCCATTTCCTTAGAAGTTATCTTAGGGAAGTCGTGTTGAATTGTGATAAACTAAAATTGTAAATGTTCCAAACAAAGAATAATTTTGGTATGCAATACACGGTTTTAAATTAATTTATAATGAATTTTATAAATAGACTTATATGGAATATTTCAGTAATCATTATTCTGATTTAAGGTTTCCTTTCTCAACTGTCGAAAATGATGGATTAAGGAACGCCCAGATAGGAGCGCTGCATGCAATTGGATCATATTTTACTCTTTACAAGAAAAATCCTGCTTTAATAGTTATGCCTACAGGATCTGGAAAGACTACAGTTTTAGTCCTTTCAGCTTTCCTTTTAAGTGCTAAGCGTGTATTAGTCATAACACCAAGCGTATTGGTGAGAGGCCAGATTTTTGATGAGTTTATTAAGCTAAAGACTGCTAAGGAGTTAAAAACTCTTCCTTCAAAACTTCAATGTCCCAAAGTCTTTGAACAAAAAAATAATCTTTTGGATGCTGATGATTGGAAAAATCTTGAAAAATATGATGTTGTAGTTGGAACTCCCAATAGTATAAGTTATGGCATTAGCGAAGATTTTAAACCAGATGAAAACTTGTTTGATCTTGTACTTATTGATGAAGCACATCATTCCCCAGCTAAATCTTGGGATAGTATTATTGAATGCTTCCCACAATCCAAGAGGATTTTTTTTACTGCGACTCCATTTAGAAGAGATAAAAGAGAAATTATTGGGGATATAATATATAACTATCCTTTATCTCAAGCATATGAAGACAAGATCTTTGGTGAAATTTCTTTTTATCCAATCAAAAAAGACCTGAATCCAGCAATTCATGATTTATTGATTGCCAAAAATGCTGAAAGGATATTTCTAGAAGACCGTAAAGCTGGCTTAGAACATTATTTATTTGTTAGAACATCAACAAAAGTACATGCCAAAGACTTAGAAAAACTATATAAGGAAAAAACCACTTTAAATCTTCGAAGAATTGATAGTACAAAAACGTATTCCTATATAAAACAGTCAATTAAAAAATTAAAATCACTCGAATTAGACGGAATCATTTGCGTTGATATGTTAGGTGAAGGATTTGACTTCCCAAATTTAAAAATTGCCGCAATTCATTCACCTCACAAGTCACTTGCAATCACTCTACAATTTATTGGAAGATTTGCTAGAACAAATACGCAAAAAATAAAAAATGCAAAATTTATTGCTATAACTAATGAAGAGTTTGATATTGCGAATAATAGATTATATGCTGAAGATGCAATTTGGAAAGATATTATTATTGAATTAAGTGAAGGTAAAATTAGTGTTGAGGATGAAACCAAGAAATCATTTAAGACATTTCATCCAAGAATTACTTCTTTACCTGATGAAACTAAAATTTCCTTATACAGCCTATTCCCTTATTTTCATGTAAAGATTTACTCTGTTGGAGGCTTTAACATGAACGGAGTACTTAATCTTCCAGAATTTGAGGTAGTTTTCCATCAGGTTAGTAAAGAATTGTCATCTATTGTTATTCTTGCGAAGGAGAGTACAAGACCAAAATGGATTAAAACTGATGAATTGGTAGATATAAAAAATTTTCTCTTCTTAATCTATTATGATGAGAAAACAAACTTGTTATTTATTAACTCCACAATTCGAAAAAGTATTGATTTATATGAAGAAATCTTATCAGCCTTTTCAACAGGACATACTTCAATGATTCCAAAATCAAGACTAAATAAAGTTCTCGCTGATTTGACTGATAGAGAGTTTTTTAATATTGGGATGTTAAATAGATTAAATAACACTGGTGAATCTTATAGAATAATTACAGGTCAGAATGCTGAAAAAGCTATAAAAAAGAGTGATGGCAGACTGTATTCAGGTGGACATGTTTTTGCAAAAGCTATGGACTCTGAGAATAATAGTTTAACTATTGGATATAGTAGTGCTTCAAAAGTATGGAGCAACATTTATGAAAAGATTCCAGTATTCATTGATTGGTGTAAAGTAATTGCAGCAAAAATTTCAAGTGATAAAAAAGTTATTACAAATTCAGGTTTTGATAATCTTTCAGTTGGAGAAATAATAGATAGATTTCCAGCAAGTGTCTATTCAATTTCTTGGAATTCTGAAACATTTAAAGACGCTCCTTTTTTGGAAGTTGTTGATGAAGATGGTTTAATTACTCAATATCAATTGTTAGATTTTGATATCAAAATAGTAGAAGAGAACTCCGATCTTGAAGAAATAGAACTTTATCTTTCTAACTCTGAAGTTTCTATTGAATTACTTTATAATTTTCAAGACCATTTTACAGATAAGAATAACTCTCCTGATGAGTATTTTGTTTCTTGGGGTGCAAGCCAGAGAGTTGACCTTATTCTATATTTAAATGAGTATTCTCCTACATTTTACTTAAAAGATTTTTCGTCAATTTCATATCATGAATGGCATAAATCACCTCCTCCTGAAAAGACGTATTTTGATTCTGATCATATTGAAGTGCTTGATTGGAGTGGTGTAAATATTCAAAAAGAATTTGGAACTAAGGATTCTATTCATACATTTTTAATTAATCACTTAAGACTACAGGATTTAGATATTATAATCTATGATCATGGTACAGGTGAAATAGCAGATTTTATTGCAATTAAAGAAGAGAAAAAAGCTGTCAAAATAGAGTTGATACATGTCAAAGGTGCAACTGGGAAGGGTGCAAAAGGAGAAAGAGTAGGTGATGTATATGAGGTTTGTGGACAAGCTGTTAAGTCACTCGTTTGGATTACGAATAAAACTCCATTTCGAAAAAATATTGAAAGGAGAACTTCAAAGCATCCAGAAAAATACTTGAAAGGGACCAATAATGAATTTCTTGGAATTCTCTCGAAAGATAAGGTTATTAATTTCCAAATTTCTATTGTTCAACCAGGTATATCAAAAAGTAATATTATTCCAAAAATTTCTGAAGTTTTAACAGCAAATGATGATTATATTTCAAATTCTGGAAATAATTTTCTTAGAGTTTATGCATCAACATAATGAAGGCAATAAGTTAGCAATTAATGTTTTAGCACATTGTAAATTCATAATATTCATAACATATGATGCCAATAGAAGTTGAAAATCCAACAGGAATCTTTGACCGTAGACAGATAGCTCACATTGAAAGGAATACGATAATCAGTAGTAATCATGTAACGCATTTCACTTCTAAATTCAATACATTATTAAAGATTATTGATCAAGGTTTTAGACCTTCATATTGCAATGAATCTCCTGTATATCTGAAAGAATATGAAGAACTTGAAGCTCTTACCAGATTAGTCGATGCGGAACTTCCCGATATTGAAAATGTCCGAATTCCAATGGTTTGCTTCTGCGATATTCCTATAAAGCATTCTTATTCACAAAGAAAGTTATTTGGAAAGTATGGGATTGCGCTTAAAAAAGATTGGGCAATTTCTAAATGGATAACTCCAGTAACCTATGTTGCTGAAAATACAAAGAATCATTCACTTTTATTTTCAATCTACGCTCTAGTAGATAATGCTATTGATTTTCACAGAGGTGACGAATGCAGGGCTGAAGTAAATCCATATTTAATAAACCTTCAGAACAGTATTCAAAGATATATGGACTATGTAAAACCGTATTTTAATTTTAAGGATAACCGAAAATACTATGATGAACGAGAATGGAGATATATTCCAGATAATTTTTCAGAAGAAGATAGAGAAAATACTGAAAGATATCTCAAGTTCAACCTAAGTGATATATATCAAATCATTGTTACAAATGCTGAAGAGAGAAGAATTGTTGTTAAATTATTAAAAGAAAGATTTAATGATGGATCTAAAAACATTATAAAAATCAGACATGCCTGAAAAATTTCTTGTTACAAATTATGATGAGATAAACTAATAACCAAACAAAATATTGAGAAATGAAATTATCAGAAGAATTAATTGAAAAGGGATTCATTAGAAGTTTAAAAACAAAGGACGATCAAGTTCTGATTCTGACAACTCCTTGTAGATTTAAAATACTTCAAAAAGAAGTTATTAAGCTAAAAGAAAATTATCTTGATAATGAAGAAATAGGTGGCGTCATGCGAGCAAAGCCTTCAGTTGTAAATGGCGAAAAGATATACAAAATAGACGAAGTGAAAATAATTCGCAATGCCATTGAGGACAAACCGTTGTTTTATAAAATAACGGGTGAACTTTATAAAAAGAGTAATGCTTACTTGTTAGACAGTACACAATTTAATGAAGAACGAAAAAGAATTTTTGAGGCTGGTTGTTTGCCCATCCGCTTTCATACTCATCCGACTAAGGGGACAAACATTTTTGATAACATAAAAAACCAACAAATTCAAACAGACACATCAGACCAGGACAAAGAAGAGTCAAAAGGATTTGATCTTTTGGACAATCAACACTTAAAGATTCCAAGAGGGCTAATAGTAGGTAATAAGGATTTAGGTCAAGATATATTTTTAGGACTTTATGATGGATTCATTGCCCCATCTGGATTTGAAGAAAGTAAAAAGAAAGTGATACAACAGAATATTAGTAGTTTAGGGAATACTGTTTTCAATAAAATATCATCATATAATTTATCTGAAAACGAAAAAATGGCTTATGGTATTGCTGCAGTTTTGTTTTTAGGTTATCTGCTTTTTAAAACAAAAAAATATAGTTTGCCGGTAATTTTGGGATTAGCTTCAGTAGCTCCGTTATTGTTGACTAATACAGGTAGTATTAAACATCCAAATTACTTTAATAAGTTGTCTTTTGGTGATTCTGACATAAACATACCTAAAGAAGATGGCGAGTATTATCCTATTTAATATAGAGATGAAAAAAATGCCAACTGCTAACAACGGTTGGTATGGTTTATTGCCTTCGGTAAGCCGGACAGCTTCGTTATGGACGAGAAACCCTATGCGAGCGATTTTAGGGCCACTTATCAGACTTTTGGTATCGTGATATCCAAGGCGGAAGCAATAATTTGGCAACTCATCCCTTCAATAGCCGAAACACTGCCAAAGAAATGCTTTTTTGCCAAACAGGGACTACTATATGACAACGATTCTGTAACTTTAAGATTTTAACTCTGGCAGATAAATGGAGATCAACCTATTAAACTTAAGAAATTCAATTAATAAAGCTTACCTGAAAGTCAAACCAAACCGGACCCAGATCGAGACTTTCAAGAAGAACATTACCAACCTCTTTGACCAGATTAAAGAATCTGAATCCGAAGAGTTTCATAAAAACATCATTTCCGAATTCCTTAAGAACACCTACTATTCTCCTAACAATTACATAAATACGAAGGGAAGATCTGACCTGGTTATCCATAATGGAAAAGATTCAAACTCAACCGTTGGTGTACTATTCGAGGTAAAAAATCCAGGTAATAAATCGGAAATGCCAACGTATAAGGACATTAACACTAAAGCATTTCATGAGCTGATTCTATATTATCTCCGGGAGAGAATCACCAATAAGAACATTGAAATTAAATACCTGGTAATAACCAACATTTTTGAATGGTTTATTTTCAACGCAAATGATTTTGAGAAACTCTTTTCTTCTGATAAAAATCTTGTTAAACAATTCGAAGATTTTGAGAATGAGAGACTTTCCGGGAGAAATACAGATTTCTTTTATAAGAATATTGCGGAACAATTTATTGAAAAGATCGAATCTCAAATATCTGTAACACACTTAGATATAAGAGATTTCGAGACAACTATCAAAAATGCCGACAGGGAAGATGACAACAAGCTGATCGCCCTATATAAAATATTTTCTCCCGAACACCTTTTGAAACTTCCCTTTGCAAATGACAGCAATAACCTGGATAAAACATTTTACAATGAGTTGCTCCATATCATTGGACTTGAAGAAACAAAAGAAGGGAGTAAGAAACTTATTGGAAGAAAGATTGAGAAAAAAAGAAATGCCGGTTCATTAATTGAGAATTCAATTACAATATTAAAATCTGAAGATTGTCTATCGCAATTACCGAAAATATCTGATTATGGAAATAATAAAGAGGAACAGCTATTCAGTATTGCATTGGAGCTGGGAATAACATGGATAAATCGGATTCTGTTTCTCAAATTGCTTGAAGGACAACTTGTCAAATATAACAATGGAGATAAGACATTCCGGTTTCTCAACACTGAAAGGATAAGTGACTATGATGAACTTAATAAGTTATTCTTTCAGGTCCTTGCAGTTAAAGAAGGTGACCGCAGTGAACTAATAAAACAAAAATTCAGTAACATCCCCTTTTTAAACAGCTCACTGTTCGAACCCAATGACCTTGAACACAGGACCATCAGGATAAGTAATTTGGACGATCATTTCAAACTTCATGTCTTAAGCAATACGGTGCTGAAAGATAAAACAGGCAAAAAACTGGCAGGAGATATTGACCCATTACAATATCTTTTTGATTTTCTTGATTCATATGATTTTTCAAGTGAAGGTTCGGAGGATATTCAGGAAGAAAACAAAACACTTATAAATGCTTCAGTACTAGGATTAATCTTTGAAAAGATAAACGGGTATAAAGATGGTTCATTCTTTACCCCGGGTTTCATTACAATGTACATGTGTCATGAGACAATAAGGCGAGCTGTTGTACAAAAGTTTAATGAAACTAAAGGCTGGACATGTGAGACGATAAGCGACGTCTATAATAAAATTGAAAATTTAAAAAAAGCTGACCGGATAATTAATAGTATCAGAATTTGCGATCCCGCAGTCGGTTCCGGTCACTTTCTTGTTTCTGCGTTGAATGAGATTATTGCAATTAAATCAGAGCTTAAAATACTGACTGACAGAGAAGGGAAAAAACTTAAGGAGTACACAATTGAGGTAATTAACGATGAGCTTATAATAACCGATGAACAATCCAAACTGTTCGAATATAATCCGAAAAGTAAGGAGAGCCAGAGAGTACAGGAAGCATTATTTCAGGAAAAACAGAAGATCATTGAAAACTGTCTTTTTGGAGTTGATATAAATCCTAACTCAGTTAAGATATGCCGGCTCAGGCTATGGATCGAGCTGCTGAAGAATGCCTATTACAAGCCCGGTTCAGGTAACAGGGAGCTTGAAACACTTCCTAACATCGACATTAATATAAAGTGTGGCAACTCACTTATTAGCAGATATCCCCTTGATGCAGATATAAAAACGGCTCTGAAATCCAGTAAATGGACCGTCGATAATTACCGAGAAGCTGTAATGACCTACCGGAATGCTCAGTCGAAAGATGAAAAGAGAGATATGGAACAGCTTATCAATAAGATCAAAAGTGATTTTGAAACTGAGGTATCAAAAAGCGATAAGCGATTCTTAAAACTCAATAAACTCAAGGGAGAGCTTTTAAGTCTCACCGGACAGTCAAGTCTTTTCGAACTGACTAAAAAACAAAAAGATGACTGGAACAAAAAATTAAAGAAGCTTACAGAAGAGATTAAGAAGTATGAAACTGAAATAGAGCAGATTAGGAGCAACAAGATTTATCAGAATGCTTTTGAATGGAGGTTTGAGTTTCCAGAAGTGTTGAATAATGAAGGAGATTTTGTGGGATTTGATGTGGTGATTGGAAATCCGCCGTATGTTGCTGTAAGCGCTATTTCAATCCAAGAACGCGAATATTTATTTTCTAAATTCACAAATGCCTCAAGTAGAATAGACTTGTTTGGTCTATTTACAGAATTTGGAATTTTTATTTTAAAGGGTAGCGGACTTTTATCATTTATCATTCCAATGCAACTTTTAAAAAACACAGCATTTTCAAAAATAAGAGAGAACTTATTAATAAACACATGTATTAAAAAGATTAATTATGTTGGTTCTGAAATCTTTGAAGATGCAAATAATGATACAATTGTTATTGAATATGAAAATGTTAAGCCTGATAGCAACCATCTCATAGAAATTACTCTTTCAAATTCAAATGGCACAGAATTATTGAATCAGACTCAATTCAAAACTCTTCAAAGATTTTTTGTTAAAGATGATTTTGCGATTTCACTTAGTTCATCTGACGAATTACTTATTTGTCAAAAATTAGAAACACAATCGGTTAATTTTCTAAAAGATAAGTTCAATATAATTCAAGGAATTGTTTCAGGTTTAAATGAAGCCTATATTTTTGAATCTTCATTGCCTGAAAATATAGAAAAAGAAAATTTAAATCCTTATTTATTAGGGTCTGATTTTAAAGACTATTCTATAAATTCAAGTGCTATTAAACAAATTTTATACTTAGACAAAAAGATTGATATTAATGATTTCCCAAATACCTTAATGTGGCTTCTTCAATATAAAGTAAAGCTTGATAAGCGAAGAGAGGTTGTTAATGGTTCAATACCTTGGTATTCACTTCAATGGCCAAGGGACAAAAGTCAATTTGAACAACCTAAAATCATTTTTCAAAAAATTAGAAATCAAAGGTTGCGGAAACGTCTTGTGGGTACTCTTGATTTAGATAATTACTATTTGGGTGATGGTGTAATATTCTTGAATTCAAAAACAAACGATATTAATGAACTCAAGTATGTATTAGGCCTCTTGAACTCTGAGTTATACAATTTTTATTATCGTCAGAATTTCTTAGATGTTAATCTTAAAATTATGTTTTTGGATAAAACACCTCTGCTTGATATTACGGAAAAACAAGAAATAATATCCTTAGTAAATGAAATTCTCAAAATTAAAAAATTGAATCCATCTGCTAACACAATAGATTTACAAAAAAGAATAGATTCAGTTATTTACAATTCAATGTCAATAACTAAAGAAGAAATAAAAATAATTGAAAACAGAGACTGACCGGCTGGTTTATGAGTTGTATGGGTTGACTGAGGTGGAGGTTCGGATTGTTGAAAGTTGATAGAATTTTTAAGCTACTTAACCTAAAAAATTATATCATGAAAAATGAACCATAACTCAATGGACAAAAAAAAATCTTGAACCGGAAGCTTGGCAAGCTTAGGCTGTCAAGGACGGTGTGAAATGAATGTGGAAGAACCAAAACTAGGATTATATTGCCGATTCAATATTTTAAAACGATAGCATTTTGTATTTTTGAAATAATATTTTGATTATAAATGCCAAATTCGAAGGAAACATATTTTAATATTGATGCAAGGATTCTTTACCAACTAGGAGAACAGCTCGTAACTGATAGATCCGTCGCACTTGCTGAACTAATTAAAAATGCCTATGATGCAGATGCTTCAATCGTAAATGTTGCAATGGAAAAAATTACACAACCAGGCGGTTATATACTTATTAAAGATAATGGTGAAGGAATGAATTCCCATGCATTTGAAGAAAATTGGATGAGGATTGCTACAATTGATAAAAAGAAAAATCCGATTTCAAATAAATACGGCAGAAAAAAAGCTGGAGAAAAAGGTATTGGAAGGTTTGCCTGTCGGAGATTATCAAAGAAATTACTTTTAAAATCCGTAACATTAAATAAAGATGGGAAGAAAGAACAGTTAAACACAACTTTTAATTGGGAAAACTTTATACCAGGAGATGATCTTGTCAAAATTCCAATAAATTATTCGGTAGAAATTGTTAATAGTGACATTCCAACGGGAACAGCTCTTTATTTGCATAACACACACGATTCATGGAATAGAAGTGATATTAAAAAATTAAAATTAGAATTATTGGATTTATTTACACCTGATACATTAATTAGAACTAAAAAAAAGATTGATACTGAAGATGATCCGGGATTTAACGTTGAATTTGATATACCTGATTTTCCAGATAAGGCAGAAGCATTAGATTATAGTTTTTATAAAAATGCTTGGGCTGAGTTAGATGGTGAAATTGATGAGAATGGAACTACAACATATGAAATTGTTTACAAAAATGCTATAAATAAGAAAGAAAAAAATGAATATAAACGTAGTGAGAACTATTCTTTTATAAAAAACTTGAAACTTAAATGTTACATATTTAGCTATAAACCTGAATACTTCGGCTCATCTGAATTTGGTATGAATAAGGCCCAAGATATTGGAAGAGAAAGAGGTGGAATTAAATTATATTGTGATAAGTTCAGGATTTTTGGTTATGGTCGTTCTGGTGATGATTGGTTAAAGGTCGATTATGATAGAGCAAGATCTGTATCTTCAGTTGATTCAGAGATAATGGATTTTAGAGAAGAAAAGGCAGATAGACCAGGGTTAAGAATATTTCAGAATAGAAATCTCTTTGGACATGTAATTTTTGAAAAGGATGAAAATCCACTGTTGGAAATAACTGTAAATAGAGATTCACTAATCGAAAATGAAGCCTTTGAAGAATTGAGGCATTTTGCAAGATTGGGTATTGATTTCTCGACAGTATTATATTCAAATATAGTTTTTAAACAAGAAGCGTTAAAAAAAGAGAAAATAAGAAATGAAGAAGAAGCTGCAAAAAAAGTTGCAATTGAGGAAAAACAAAAACTTGAAAATCAAAAGAAGAAAGCTGAAGAAGAAGCAAAACTAGCCAAGGAACAAAAAGAAATAGCTGAAGAAAGAGCCAGTATAGCAGAAGAAGCCAGGAGAAATGCAGAAAAAGATAGACGACAAGCAGAAGAAGCCAGGAGACAAGCAGAAAAAGCCAGGAGACAAGCAGAAGAAGCCAGGAGACAAGCAGAAAAAGAAAATTTGAATAGAGAGGAAATAGAGAAAAGGCGAACAGAAGAAGAGAAAGCAAGAAAAGAAGAGGAAGAGAAAAGAAAAGTTGAAGAAGAAGCTCGAAAAAAGGAAGAAGAAGCTCGAAAAAAAGCTGAAGAGGAAGAACAAAAAGCCAAAGAAGAACAGGAAAAACAACGAAAAGCTAATGAAGATGCTGAACAAAAAAGAAAAAAGATAGAGGAGGAAGAAAGAAGAAAGATAGGAGAGGAAATAAAATCGAAAGAAAAAAAGCTTGAGGAAGAAATTGTTTTGCTAAGAGTATTAGCATCAACAGGGACAATGATGCTTATTTTTCAACATGAACTACAAGGATTAACCGAGGAAATGGAGAGCTTATTGATCAATTTCAGAAGAACTATAGCAGGTAAAGGAGATAAGTTCCTTGAGAATATGATCGACAGTTACTATACACAAGTAGAAATGGTAAAAGAACTTGGGAAGCTGATGGGGAGTATTATTAATAGTGAGAGTAGATTACAAAAGAAAGATTGGGTTATACTACCAATTGTAAATGACGTAGTTAAGCCTTTCAGTAGTTATATTAATAAAGTTGGAGCAAAAATAGAATCTAACATTCCTGACTATTTAAGAACTCCAATAATGTATCGTTCGGAACTTATTTCAATTATACACAACTTAATTACAAATTCGATTAAAGCAATTCGCACCACCCGGGAGAAGCAAATAGAGATACGAGCATTTGAAGAGAATAATGAAATTATTATTCATTTTTTGGACACAGGTAAAGGACTTGAAAAAGAAAAGTGGGCTGAAGTTTTTTCCCCATTTATTAGTTATAGTGAACCTGATCTTCGATTTGGCACGGGTACTGGTTTAGGGTTAAAAATTGTGCAAGATATGGTGAGATCATATAATGGAGATGTTAAATTTATAGATGCTCCAAAAGATTGGATAACTTGTATAGAAGTGAAATTACCAAAAGAAAAGCAATGAAATTAAAAATACTATTTTTAGACGATAATCAAACGGAATTAGAAAAATATTCGCGTTTATTTAGTTCAAACCCATTTGCAAAAAGTCATTTTATTTTTCATACACTTCTAATAAATACCCTTGATATTAGTCAATTAAAACTAGACTTTAAACCTGATTTATTATTAATTGATTTCCGCTTTGATTTACCAGGTGGTGAAGATACTTTTTATGATGGATATGTTTTATCGACTGCTTTGAGGAACATTTACAAAGAAACACCTATTGTTCTTTTTACAAGAAAGGATATATTTAATATTCAAAAGTTTCCTAGAAATATTATTGATATTGTAGATGATATTTATTATAAAAATGAATTCCTTATAAACGAATTAGATTATTTACACCAAATTTTTTCATTGGCAACAGGTTACAAAAGCTTGGTAGAAGTCAAGGAAAAGAAATGGGAATCATTACTGAAGCTCATCAAAGCACCAAAAGAAGCTGAATTTGACTTACTTAATGCGAATAAGCCAATAATGAATGAAGGGAATTGGTCAGTAATTGATAGCGCAAATTGGATACGAAAAACATTACTTAAATATCCGGGAATACTATATAATGAATTAAATACATCAACATTCTTAGGAATTTCTGTAGATGCATTTTTAGAAATTCAAGGAAATTTTGAGGAGGTATTATTCACTGGAATTTTTCAATCAGATAAAAAGTATTATTGGAAATCTCTTGTTAGAAAAATAGCAGTAGATTTGATGAATAGTCAAAATATTAATTTACCTACTCACATTGGTTTTTCTTTGGCCTTTGAAAAAGTATGTGGTAAAAAGTTGGATCCTTCATTATGTGTTTATAGTGGAGAGGAAAATGCCGATAGAATATGCTATGTACTAAATAAACCTGTTAAGACAAAGTATTCATTTATGTACAATATTGATGATAGACCAGATGTTATGGACGTAGCAAGAGTTTCATGGAAAGCCATCCAAACTACTAATGAAGTGAATGAAGATTCTTTAAATCCTATCGCTAAGGAAATGATACCCAAGATTAAAGCTAATAAAGAAATATGATTGTTGCGAATATGATAAATGGATACCAACGTCGTTTGAATTATTTTGTCCAAATGTTGGATAAGTTTATTGAACCAGATGCTGCTGAAATTCTTAAAGGTAAAATATCAGGACTAATAACTTGTCCTGCAAATAAAAAAACAGATGGTAGATGGAGTTTATTAATATCACCTGACTACCCTTTGAGATTTTGCCCATGTGATATTAATGGTAATAAAGTTCAGGTGGACTTCTCTTGCAATATTGAGGGAATCATTCCAAGTTATAAACATAGAAAAAATCCTGATTACAAAATTATTGAGAAATATAATATTTTAATAAGAGTTTGGTCATTGGAAGACAAATTATCTTTTAGGGAAGGTATTGATTCTGATGCTCTTATAGAAAAAGTCATCGAAAATGATTTGAAAAGAGTTATTCTAAGGTTTCATATTGACAAAAAAGCACCTGGAGTACTAATCGAAGAGCCTTTATTCCATATGCATTTTGGAGGATTATCACAAGGCAACGAAATTGCTTGGTTCCCTAAAAATATTGATGTCCCACGATTTCACTTTTTCCCTTTAGATGTCGTTCTTGCCACAGAGTTTATTTTATTAAATTTTTTCTCTATCAAATCTTATATACTTAGGGAAGACCCCGAATGGAAAAGCATTGTTATTTCAGCACAAGAGATGTTCCTAAAACCATGCATTTCACAATATAATTGTTTTATCAATGATGATACTAGTTCATTTTTAACCCATTGTGTAAATTGGAACTAAAAGAAAGCGTAAAGGATATTACTTTTAACAATAGCATAAAAGAAACATCAGTTTCAATTACTGTAAATTCTATATGGGATAATATAGGCGTCTTTCAAACTCCGAATTCATTAGCCCAATCTTTCGTTGAATTTATACTTAAGATATCTAGATTTGAAAACAAATCAGAAATTCAAATACTCGATTTATTTGCAGGGGACGGTCGACTGGGTTTTCTGTTTTCCAAAAAATTGGAAGCATTGAATTTAAACTATAAAATAAGTTACCTTGAGATAAGAAAAAATACAATTCCAGCAAAACAACTCAATGGTAAGCACGTACTTATAAATCAAAATGTTTTTCATTTTAAGCAGACTGAAGATTTCGATTATGTTATATCGAATCCTCCGTATTTAATTCTTAACGCAAATAAAGCTCAACAGTTGGGATTTACATGGGAGGAAGCAAAGTGCAATTCTCGAAACCTTTATGGGTTAGGAATCAGAAAAGGTCTTGAGCTCTGTAAGCCTGGAGGATATTTAGCCGTTATTGCACCTTTTGGATATTTGCGTGGAATCAATGGCGCTGAACTTAGACAAATAATTGACAAACAATGTGATAAAATATGGATTAGAGCAAATACAGAACGAAATCTTTTTAAAGGAGTGAATCAAGACATAGCGTTTCAACTTTTAAGAAAAAGGATTGTGAACAATAATCGAAAAGCGAAATGGGAATTTGCTTATAATGGAGAGGATTATAAGATTATTAATATTACTTTACCATTAACTCACAGTAACGCTTGTAGATTCGTAAGAGTTGGACCTATAGTGTGGAATCGTAAAAAAGAGTTACTGAGCGAACAAACAGAAGGAAATATAAGTTTGATATATGGGGGTAACATAACACATCAAGGAACTTTGAATCTGAGTGTAAGGAAGTATCAAAATAAGCAAAATATCAAACCAAAAGGTACCGTACCTACCGATTTGCTGACCTCCCCATTCATTGCTATACGTAGAACAGTTCGGGGAAAACCCGGCTCGTGGAAAATTGATTCTGTATTGGTAAACGATAAAACTATTAATTATACAGCTGAAAATCATGTGATAACAGTCGAATTACCAAAATTACCGTTAGATCAGCTCAAACATATTCAACATAAACTAGTAAATAAAGTTTTAGACCATCATTTTTATTCTGGTAGTCCAAATATTAGTACAAAAACAGTAAGTAAACTTTTTTCTGAAATAATTATAGAATATTTGTAATATGAGTAAAGATTTAAACGAACAGGATTTAGATTTAATTCTCGAATCTCTTAAATACACAAAATTACGGTTCGAAGAATACAAGCAATATCCTAGTGTATCGTCCTAGAAAAACCTTGGTTAGTAATCCTGGTTTCACTTTACAGATTAAGGGAGTAATTAGTTAATTTACCCCCTTAAAGACTTCTTGGGGTCGGCTCACGAAACTCAAGTCACCGGACGTCTCCACCAGGATAAAACAATAAGTTTTAAAAAACGACCGTATTAAAGAACTTTATATTTCCCCTGCTTTTTCCTCTTTTTTGGTATCTCAAACGCTTTGTTTCCGATAAAGTTTTATTTACCTTTGCTTTTAGCGTTTTAAAAAACTTTCTATTATGATTTTTGGTTATGCCAGGGTAAGTAAGCGGGAACAGAACCTAGCTCTTCAAATTAATGCTCTAAAAAATGCTTCCTGTGAGGAGATATACCAGGAGAAGGTTTCAGGAAGGACCTTACACAGGGCAGAATTTGATAAACTTATAAGCAAACTTAGGTCTGGTGACACATTAATAGTTTTAAGCCTGGATAGGCTAGGAAGAACATCAAAGCAGTTAATGGATCTGCTTTCAGGTTTTAAAGAGAAGAAAATAAATCTTAAAAGCTTAACTGAAGGTGTTTTTGATACTACAAGCCCGATGGGAGAGGCCATCTTTCAAATTATTGCCATACTAAAGGCTATGGAGGTAAATGTTCTCAGGGAGCGTACAGTTAAGGGTTTAGAGGCAGCAAGGCTTGAGGGAAGGGTAGGAGGTAGACCGGCAGGATCTTACAATAAGAAGAAAGCATCTGCAGTTGTTACGCTTTATAAACAAAAAGAATCGATTAACTTTATAGAAGATAATTTAAATATTAGTAGATCAACAATTTATCAATATCTTAGGAAAGAGGGTGTGAAAGTTAATGGTTTTACAAAAAGCAAATAAATTATTTAAAACAATAAGACAGTGGATAATAAACAATTACGAAAACGGTTGGAAAAAAAGTTAATTGAAGAAAACGCTTTTTGGTCTTATGATAAATCCAGTATCGTTATAATACCTGACAATGTTCTTATTGAAAAGGTTTTAATACATCTCGATATTGAGGATGTCCAGTCCCTTTTTTCACTTTTCCCTAAAAAGAAAATACAAAAAGTCTGGCAAGAAGTTGTTCTGTCACGTGAACCCCTTTATCATAATTTAAACAGACTCTATGCTTTTCTTTTATTTGATATTAAACACCCCGACAGGTATATTCGTATTTATAAGAATAAACACGTAAAATCTATTGTATGAAGGGATTAACAAAAAACATGGAAAAGATATTTGAAGCTGTTTCTTTGTTGAACTGCATAAAAGATTATACTCTTATTGGAGGCACAGCCATTTCTCTGCAGATAGGTAAACGGTTAAGTGAGGATCTGGATTTTTGCAAGTGGTCAACCAATATTAAAAAGGATAAACCAACTGTTGACTGGCCACAAATAAAAAAGGAGCTTGAAACAATTGGTAAGATTGAAAAATTAGATATTCTTGGTTTTGACCAGGTTAATTTTGTTGTCAATAATGTTAAAATATCATTCCTGACAAAACAGGAAAACCGAAGTCCTGTAAATACACTTGTCCCAATTCTTAATAATTTAAAAGTGGCTGACCTTGATTCCCTGGGGGCGATGAAGGTAGAGTTAGTTTTGCGTAGAAGTAACTTTAGAGATTACTACGATATCTATTCTCTGTTAATGGATGGCCACTCAATAAAGACAATGGTTGAAGGGGCTACAAAATATTCAAATCACACTTTAAAAACAAGGGATGCACTTAGTTTCTTGTCTAATGGAAGTAATTATAAAAAAGGCAAAGATTTTGATCTTTTGAATCCTGTTTATGATATTACTAATAAAGCAATTGAAGATTTGATTAAATCAACAATAAAAAAAGAGTATCCATTAATTATTTCTTAAGAATTCAATTATTCGGGAAATCAATAGTCAATGGATGACTGGAAACAATTAATCTCATATTTATGATAAAATCTAAAAAATTAAAGAATGATTCCAGCTTATCTTCCGAGGAACTAGCAACTGGGGAAAAGGGTACTAAGAAGAAACCGAAACTTTACCCGATCCCTGAGGAAGATAGTTTCATCCCACTTCAGGAAGATTCAGAGGAGATAAAATATACCACAAAGAAAAATATATTTTAGCTTTAATCATGAAAAGGAGTATATTAATCTTGTCGTTTTTGCTTTTTTCAATAACTCAGACTTATTGTCAAAAGTATAAAAATGTCAGAGTAATTGAGCCGGAGTTTTCCGAGACCGCAGTTTTTGTGAATGATTCTATAGGTAACGGTATTTTACTGGAACACCAGACAGCAGTAAATACAAAAATTAAATACATGACAACTCAATTAATTTTAGAATTTAAAATGTGTTGCTCCACTGTTTCTGTAGATTCTTTAAATTCACAGTTTATTGTCCGGGTCCCAGATAATTCAATTAACCCATATGACCTGATAAGTATTGTTAAAATGAAAATTGAAAACACCAAAAGAATCTGGAACACATCAAAATCTGAAAAGGTAGAGTTCAAAGCAAAAAAGTACGGGACCAGTTCCTATTTAATTACTGTTCCAAGGTTTACTCTTGGTCAATATGGAATTTGTTTTAAGAATAGTAATTCCGTAAATCTTTTTGGAGTAAAAGCTATATAGGAAGCTTATAGAAGTTGTAAAAGAACTTTCAAAATGTATAAGAGAGATCTTCCGTAGGGGATCTCTTTTTTATTTCTTTTCACCAGAAATCACCGAGCAGAAAAACTGAGAAAATTTTCCAATTAGCACTATTACGAGTAAAAATTAAAAACCAGTAGAAACAAAATCCAACGTTGTACAGATTTGTTTCCGAAGGAAAGCAAGATGGAATCAGGCAAGCCTGATTCTGCTATCATGCTGAGCCTGATAATCAAGCAATTGAAATATAATTATAATTATTAAATAATGATAAATATTTTGAAACTCCAATAAAATCAATATATTTGTATAAAAATATAATTAATTAATAATTATTTTATGCAAAAATATGTCACAATAAGCATAACTCCCAAGAGCAAAATAATTATTGACCGCCTGGCAGATAAATACGAAATGAGTCAAAAAGATTTTGCTGAAGCGATGGCCAAATACTTTGACACAACCGGGGTAAATCCTAGAGACATGCAAGTACTATCTCCAGCAGAAGAACTTAAAAAATTCCGGGATACAATAATATCATTCATGCGAAAGCAAGAGAATGATTTTATAAAACCCACCTTCGGAAAGATGGACACATTGATTGCACGTTTTGTAACGTACATTGATGAAGAGGCTCCTAGAAAAGGAGATACCTCAGGACAAAATAAGGTTAAATCTTTTTCCATTTCCAGTGAAAATAATAAGGAAGAAAAGACAGGATCTTTAGTCAATGAAAATTTAAAAAATGATGTACAATCTGAAGAAAATAAATTACTCCTGGAGAAGCTTAATAAAGTCGAATTGAAATTGAAAACAACCAAAGATTATCTTGAAAATATACTTTCACATACAGAAGAAAAATCTACAGGACTTAATAGAAAACCTGTTATTGAACTTCCAATTGGAGACATTAATGAATACAGAAAATATCTAAAAACACTTTAATGTACGTCAAGATTCATTCATCTAAAAAGGATAATAACAGGAGTAGTTGCAACGACCTGATTAATTATTTAGAGAAGGAGAACCAGGAGAAGGATATCTTCAGCCAGGAGAAATTTTTTGATCAAAAAACAAGCGATGTTTCTTTTTGTACAGCACAAAGCTCAATTGATAATAACAAAGGAAAACTGGGGAAAGACGAAATTAAGTTTTACATGATCACAGTTAACCCAAGCAAGGATGAATTAAGACATATTTGTAAATCAGTTTCCGGGAGAGATATAAAAAACATATCTCAATTAACCGCCATCGAACTGAAACGTTACGAGGAAGCATTGAAGGACTACACTAGAATTGTCATGGATCAGTACGCTAAAAATTTCAACCGTGGGATAACGGGTGATAACCTTATTTACTTTGGAAAAGTTGAACATACCCGGTATCACGGAAGAGACTCAGTAGAAGTAAAAGAGGGTTTGTATAAAGCTGGTGATAAAAAAGAGGGTTTACAAACACATGTGCATGTTGTTGTTTCAAGAATGGATGAATCAAAGAAGATACGTTTAAGCCCTATGGCGAATGCTAAAAATTCTAAAAATATCTTAAATGGGAAAGAGGTCCAGATCGGATTTGACAGGATGAAATTTGTTCAGAGCTGCGAAAAAAGCTTTGATACAAATTTCGATTACAAGAGAGCTCAGCACCATAAATTTTCTCATTATCACACGATGAAGAACCAAATGAGAAATACCGCAAAAAGTGTTGCAATGAGCATCGCAAGAGACGTGCCGGGGGTAAAAGAATATAATAAAGCTTCCCAGGTTGTAAATACTGCCATGAATCTGGCTAATGCAAAAGATCCCCTCGATGCACTCTCGGCAGTTTTTAAACAAGTACCGGGAGCCAAAGAGTGTATGAAAGCAATTAATTACGCTTATAACCCATCAAAAATTGTCCTGGATATTGGCAAAAAGGTCTTAACAACTACCTTGAATACGGGTCTTTAAATTCATAGCATGGAACGTATAATTAATTATTTAGAGCAATTAACACTTATTGCAAAGCTTATTTTAGCCTTGGTTGTTTTGGTTGTTTCGTTGCTACAATTCCTGGCCCTTTCTTTTAAGATTAAGTATTACGCGAGAATATTACTTATACTTTTTATACAGGGCCTGGTTTATTTGTTTTTTGCTTTGCTTTATAGTTACAGCCTTCCTTTACATATAGCTATATTTGCTTTGGCAAGCCTTCTTTCAATTATCTTTCTTTTTATAACTAACCCCACGCTCCTGAGTAAAACAGAAAAAGTTGACCCTATTTGGAGCGTTAAATTCCCAATAAGAAACTCTTCCCCTCTTATTATGCAAAACATAAAAAGAGGAATAGCTATTTTCGGTAGTGCCGGCAGCGGAAAAACTGAAAGCGGGTTTGTACCAATTCTTAAACACGCAGGAGAAAGAAATATACCCTGTCTTTGTTATGATTATAAAAACGGGGAGATAACAGAAATAGCACATTATTTCTTTCAGAATTCTACGATAAAACAAGCAACGATTATACCTCATTCACCTATGTATTCGGACCGGGTAAACCCGTTTCTTCCGAAGTACATACCAACAGAGCAGCACCTACGGCAACAAACAAAGCTGATCTTTGCAAACCTGAAGAAAGTAGACAACGTGAAGGAATCAGGAAGCAGTTTCTTTGACAAGATACCAGAGCCGACTCTTGCAGCTGTTATCTGGAGGCTTAAGGTAGATTACCCTGAAATGTGTACTCTCCCTCACGCAGTAGCTTTGTGCCTAGTGAAAACGCCAACAGAGATAGTTGACTTTATCTCAAAAAATCCATATTCGAGAGCGATAGGATCTCCGCTGGTTGATTCACTTATATCCGAAAACCAGGTGGCAGGAGTTAAAGCTTCGCTTTCACTACCTTTAACAGATCTTGCGCTCCCAACAATATTTTGGGTGATGAGCGCAAATGACGTTGATCTTGATATAAACAACCCGGATAATCCAACATTTTTGAGCATAGTAAATGATCCACGGCTTGAAAGAATAAATGCCCCTTTTATTTCTGTTATAATAAGCACGGCAATTAATAGCATGCAGATCCGGAACCGGCCAGTGAGTTTTCTTTTATTTGACGAAGGGACAACTTTTTACATTGATGGAATTTCCAAGATCCCGGCAACAATGCGAAGCTATAATATAGCCACCGTATTTTCCACCCAGGACCGGGCACTGGCAAAAGAAAACTATGGAGACGTGATCACAAGTTCCTTGCTCGCAAACCTTTCATATCAAATGATAGGAAAAGCGAATGACCCGGATAGTGTTAGATATTACAAAAACATAAGCGAGGAAATTGAAAAAAGGACCATTTCTAGATCCTTTACTAATTCCGTTATTGGAGCTGATACCAGAACATCGGAGGGAACAAGGGAAACATCCAAGTATAAGAACCAGGATTTCACCGGGCTAAAGCAGGGACAATTCTTTGTTTTTGCTGACGGGAAAGACAAGCTCTATAATTTTGAACTGTTTCCTTTTAAACGATTGGAATTAAAGGTGAAGCACCATATCACGGAAAAGGATCTTAACGACAATTTTAACCGAATAATGGAAGATGTAAAAGATATAATCTAAAATTGAAAAACCCCTTTAATTTGAGGTTTAAGATTTTTTTTCTTACTTGATAAATTACCTTGTTTCCCGTTAGCACTTCTAAAGTGCAAAAGCCGGGCATATTGAACAAAGTTTTTCCATTCGGCATGTTTCCGACAGTTTTTCATTAATTGTTAACGTTCTTTCCTGCTTAGAAAGTCTTCAGGAGTTAAAATTTAGTTTTTCAATTCAGGTTTTTTATAGATTATACCTGCTATTTTATATAAATTACCTCAAATACTATTAAGGATACTTGACTATTTTACATAAAATAACTATTTTATATAAAATAGATGTTCAAACTTCATCTTCTCAGAAGAAAATAGTGTAATTGGCAACACGTCTGACTCTGGATCAGAAGAGTTCAGGTTCGAGCCCTGACGGAGCAACGCTGAATATAAGCCACTTACAAGGATTAAACCAAGTCTGTGGCTTTTCATTTTCATACAATTTGCATACAGCTCTACCAGATACCATACTCGAATAGCTTTTAACCGACAATCCCCTGAGTTTATCTTGGAGACTTATTTTATCCCAAACGGTACATAATGTATTATACTCGTCACAGGAAAAACACTGACGGCGGTTACTTTTTCCGTCTTTCGTTGTTTGTTCGCAATTTAAAATCAGGATCAGAGAGTATAGATTGCTTTTTGTTTCTGTCGGGCAAAAAAGAATTCTTTTTGAGTGTGGGGGGAGTAAATTTCACCTTTAACTTTTAAATTTTACCACCCTA
>Ga0315533_1000873_pt1 | contig 24458 bp, 27 predicted proteins | sample SalMarSW160130MG_FD_203081 | JGI IMG/M metagenome (GOLD analysis project Ga0315533, IMG submission 203081) | Salt marsh sediment microbial communities from the Plum Island Ecosystem LTER, Massachusetts, United States - Salt Marsh Sediment SW1601-30 ... | reverse complement strand
AAATCGAGAGGTCCCCTCTGTTTTATCGTGGCGTAGACGTTCAGGATATTTCCCTTTATGGGATAGAGAATCACTCTTCCCTTCTCCTGGAGAAAGAGCAATCTATCGGCTGTTTTCAGCCTCAAGGATTTTCTAATCTCCTTAGGAATAGTGACTTGCCCTTTAGCAGTAATGGTAGAAGTAGGCATTTTCGTTCTCCTTGCTCTTATCTTTTTTATTACATTATATTCAAATTCTTACTTTTGTCAAATATCAAGGAGGCAGCTAAGACAAGACTATCTTTTGTTATGCATCTGGCTCGTTTGTTAACCCAGGAAATTGCCCTTCTTTCCCACCCAGATAATCCCCACTTAGCCTACCAACGTCAAAGCAAATTGATGCGCGATGCCTTTGAAAAAGAAGAATCTATATCTTTTTGAATATTGAGGTCCAAAAGAACAAAAATTTGACATCGTTTTTTAAAACCTTATAATTCTCTAAAAGAGGGTAAAGGAATGCATAAGAGAGCACTCGATATCTTGAAATAATTTAAGGAAGAACTGCCTACATGGTAAACTTTCGATGGGTAAAGCAAAAAAACTTCGACCTGGGCACTTCCCTGCCGTTCTTTTTTGAAAATATAATACCATCATTTTCCTGCAAAAGTTGGTTGAAGACTAACGGTGCAAAGAAAAAGACCCATAATCCCATTACCGTGTATCGCAATAAGTCGTATAAATAGATAGTGGGAAAGATTTTTTTCAGTATAATTCGAATAATAAACAAGATGACAAGACCTATTAATCCCTTGAAAAACTGTATTTTAAGAGAAGCTCGTTCAACAAACCCAATATATTTATTTTCCAGTGTATTGCCTACTCCCATCCCTATAAGGAGGCCAAAAACTTTTGCCGAGTTGGGGCTATGATAAAGTGCAAATAATAGTAGGGGCAAACAGACTGATATTGTTATCTTAACCAGTAAAGACAAATTCATCAATCTCTTGCCAATAATATTATATATTTTGATAAAGATAAAAGTAATAACTAGTCCTATTAAAATACCACCTATAACATCATGTGGGTAATGGAGCCCGAGATAAACTCTAGAAAGAGAGACAAATATCACCAAAATCACTCCTGAGTATAATAAAAATCTCTTTTTAGCTTTGCTTACCACATATGACCAAAAAGTAGTTGTTCCTTGTGAATGCGCACTAGGAAAACCTACAGTACCTGCAGTCGCCTCTTTATATAATATCCTGATCGAGGGGTCCGATGGACGGGGAAGGTAGAAAAAAGCTTTTAGAGTTAAATTTACAAATGCTGATAATGAGAAAAGTAGAGCTAGCCCAAAACCATTCCTTTTACTAAAACACCAATAAATAATCGGAATGATCAGCATATAAAAGATCTCCGACCCTAAATTAGTAATAGCCCTGAAGAGCATATCAAAAGTAGAATTAGAAATTGATTGAATTAAAAGAATTATTTGAATCTCGCTCATAGCTGAATTTCCCTTAATTTTCTCCGAATCATATATTCACTTGTCTTTAATGGTTTAGCATAGACCCAATATAGAGTTTGCATTATTGTAATTATTAGTAATATTACAAGGATAGAGGGCTTCTGTCTAGGATTTAATTTAACAAGCAGGATTATCAGTCAAATCTACTGCGGGAGCAGCCCATCTACTAACTGAGATAAGTCATCAGTCACTGGAGGAAGATGACTCTAATTTTACCCTTTTTTCATTAAAACTGCAAGGCGGCGAGAGGCTATGAAAAGGATTGAAAAGACTCTTTTGCATAATCCGGATCTTTGTCCTTTTGGACTGGTAGCTCAGGAAATTGCCCTTCTTTCCCACCCGGATGATCCCCACTTAGCCTACCAAGGTCAAAGTAAATTAATGCGTGATGCCTTTGAAAAAGAAGAATCTATATCTTTTTGAATGCTGAGGTCCAAAAGAAAAAGAATTTGACATCGTTCTTTAAAACCTTATAATTCTAAAAAGAGGACAAGAGAATGCATAAGAGAGCACTCGATATCTTGAAACAATTTAAGGAACGACTTCCTACACGGATCAAAATACATATTATTGAAATTCGATGTTTTGGCTCCTATGCTCGAGAAGAAGAGAAAGAAGAGTAGAGGAGGCTGAAGAGTTCCTGAATGAAATAAGAAGGCATCTCCGATAGATTAAGCTCGAACATAGAACCTTGAACCTTGAATTCTGAACTTCTTTTGAATTTTGGAGTACATTATTGAACTACATTAATTGAAAAATAGGAGGTAATGCATTATGCTCGAACAAAAGAAAAAAATGATTCCGCTAACTGTATATTTGACTCCTCAGCAGATAAGGGAAGCTTATCATCGGTTAACAGAAGAGAAACAGATAGAAAAGGAAACAAGTAACCTGATAGAATCAGATATGAGTGATTATCTCTCTGGACTTGCAGCTTATGAGGAAATGCTGGTTGAGGGAAAGATAAAGTGGAAATAAAGAGGGGAGATGTGTTTCTAAGAGAATCTATTCTGCCTTGTCATGTTAAAATCGCTACTGGCGTTGGAGGATTATCAAAAGATTCTGTGCTCCTATGTGAACAGATAAGAGTAATCGACAGAAAAAGATTGAAAAAGCTCTTTTGCATAATCCAGACCTTTGTCCTTTTGTCCTGTTAATTTCATTTTTTTTGCTAGTCTACATGACTTCTGCTATAATAACCTATCTATTAGCTATTGAGACAAAAAAGGAAACTAGGGATGCATAAGTATGAGATAATAATATATTGGAGTGAAGAAGATGGAGCGTTTGTAGCAGAGATCCCAGAGCTACCTGGATGTATGGCAGATGGAGCTACATATGAAGAAGCTATTCGTAATGCTGAAATAGTAATTTCAGAATGGATGGAGACAGCAAAAACTCGGGGTAGAGAAATCCCAATACCTAAAGGAAAACTTATTTATGCATAACATATTCTATATCTTTGATTAACCTTGAACATTGAACTTTGAACATTATAATGAAAATAATAGGAGCTACTGCTTTAGCTTGCTAGCTTTTTAAAGAGAAAGTGGAATGCAGGAAATTGAATATATTTTCTTTCTCTCCTCCGAAATGAAAGATCGTCTTAGAGTCTCAGCTCAAAAAGAACGAGGAGAAATCTTGGAATTCACAGTCCAATACGAGGCTCTAATACGGGATGAATGGCAACCAGTAGTAAGATACGATACTGCTCACGGTTTTGCCCATAAAGATATACTGCACCCGGATGGAAGGGTTGATAAGCAGCCTATTTATTTTGAGAGCTATAATCTTGCTTTTACTTACGCTACATTGGATCTTAAAAGATTTTGGAAAGAGTACAGAGAAAAACATGAAAAGGAGTTTGATAATGACTAAAGAGGAAATGATTAAGAAGAACCTTGATTTACACGCCGAATTTATGAGATATACCTTTGAAAACCCAAATGCTCTAGATAGGATACCCAAAGGCTCCCGATTGGTAATTTTACCTGATGATGATCCCCAACTTTATGAAGAGAATCTAAAAATTGTCAAAGACTCACAGGAAAAGAACTTACCCGTTGTAATTGTGAGAATGAAAACTCCCACACCAATAGTTCCAAAGATAGAAATAATCTCTTCTTCTAATTAGTGGAAAATCCCTGAACTTTGAACCTCTCGAAAGGTGAAGCATTGCAGATAAAGTCATCTTCAAAAAATAAGAAGATAATCCTTGCCTCGATGTTACTTGTTGCCATCGTTTTCATTAGCTATATTTCTATTCAATCCTTCTGGGCTGACATTCATTATCGGCAGGCTAAGGAACTAGCCAAAAATGTGAAAAATTGGCTAGAGGCCGCAACTGAATACGAAAAGGCTATATCTATCTCACCAGCAAATGCTGAGTACCATGATGAGGCAGGGCAACTTTACTCCAAGATTTCCCTGCTTTACCAGGATAATGAATGGTTCAGTAAAACTGTCTCATCTTTCAAAGAATCCTATCAGCTAAATCCTTACAATGCTTGGGCTCACTATCACCTTGCCTGGAGTTACTGGAACAAAAAGATGTATCCTGAAGCGGAAGACGAGTCAAAGAAAGCTATCGAGCTTGACCCCAATAATGCCACCTACCACTGGCAACTGGCAGCAATCTATGAGGAGATGGGTAAATTAGAAAATACTGTAGATGAGTATAAAGAGGTTCTCCGTATTAAGCCGGGTCATACTAAAGCCAAACAGGCAGTAAAAAGAGTCGAGGAAAGAATTCAAGAAGAAAAGTAGCTCACAAAAATGCTTGTATTCGGACACACGGGGATAACCCTGGGAATTTTTGGTTTGTCCCACAGCCTCCTTTCTGGACGTTTTTCCGCTCCAGCCTTTATGTCCGTTTCTACAAAGTCTGCTTCTACAAACTCTACAAAATGGCACATTGATTACCGTTTTGTTCTTCTGGGTTCAATGTTTCCCGACATTGTGGACAAACCTATAGGAATGCTAATCTTTGCCAATACGATTGCCAACGGAAGAGTCTATTTTCATACGCTTCTGGTTAACCTTATTCTTCTTTCAGTCGGCTTCTATCTACTAAAAAGAAAAAGACCCCACTTTCTCATATTCAGCCTTGCCTCTTCTTTTCATCTGGTTTTGGACAGGATGTGGCTCTTCCCTATCACATTTCTCTGGCCTTTTTATGGATGGGGGTTTCCCCAAGAGGATATCTCTCACTGGTGGCAGAATATGCTTAACAATCTTCTTACCAATCCCTGGACATACTGGTTTGAGATTGTGGGAGCAGCAATCCTGCTAACATTTGCTATAATGCTCATAAGAAAAGAGGCAGTAGGCAAATTCCTGCTTAAAGGAATATCCTGATGAAAATTCACATAAAAAACGAGCTTCTCCTGATGGATATTCTTTCCCTTATCCTCATTGTTATAATTAGCCTCACTTCTCTAAAGACAGCCAGAATAATACTTGGTCTTCCCTTTATTCTCTTTTTCCCGGGCTACACCTTAATTTCGGCTCTATTTCCTAAAAGAACCAGTCTGGGTAGCATCGAGAGAGTAGCTTTAAGCTTTGGCCTGAGTATCGCCGTGGTTCCTTTGATTGGCCTCATCCTAAACTACACCCCCTGGGGAATAAGACTCTATCCTATCCTCATCGCTCTTTTTGCATTTATCATGCTGATGTCCTTTATTGCCTGGATAAGACGCTCTTCCCTTCTTCCCTCTGAGCAAATGGCCATAAGCTTAAACATCAATCTTTCCTCTTTTGCCTCCCAATCAAAGCTGGATAGAATTCTCACGGTGATTCTGATAGGAGCAATTATAACGGCCATAGGAACCTTAATCTACGTTATCTCCACTCCCAAGGTAGGAGAAAGATTTACCGAGTTCTACATACTGGGTGAGGGAGGAAAAGCAGAAGCATACCCAAAAGAACTTCTTGTCGGGAAAACAGGCTATGTTATCCTGGGGATAGTAAACCACGAGCATCAACCTGTAACCTATACTGCTAAGGTGCTAATAGAAGAGGAGGAAAATAATTCCCTCGGCCCCATCACCTTAGAACACCAGGAAAAATGGGAAGAAAAAATAGGCTTTACCCCCAGGCAGGCAGGGGAGAATATAAAAGTTCAGTTTCTCCTTTACCGGGATAATCAATCCGAACCCTACCGCAGCCTTCACCTCTGGCTCGAGGTAATCGAGACGAGAATCCTCGAATCTTGAACTCATTTCACCAGCGGCCGTATTTCTACTTTATGCTCTCTAATAATCTTCTCAACCTTCTCTGCCCTTTGATGCCAGCGATAGGCCTCCTCCAGATTCTCGGCTTCCCTCCAAGACTCTGTAGGCTGGATTATAATCAGCCGGTGGCGCTTTTGAATCTCATCAACCAGTTCAAGAATCTCCACTACCTCATCCGACAACTGACTGATTAGTAAAAATTGCTTTGGCTCATCCATTCCATAAGAGAGCTGAACCAAAAATCTATGCGGCTTTCTTAATCTATCCTCAATTACTTTTGCCTCAAACTCCAGCACTCTTTTTACCGGCTCCTCTTTCACCTTATTTAAGAATCTTCTTATCTGGGATGAGCTAAAAGCATCAATCAAAATATCAGCATCTTCAAGATGAGCTTTCATACTCCGAAGTACATACCCCATGGCCATCTTTAACATCTGGCGCGGATTCTCCCCGTTGGAATGAAGCAGTACTTCTTCTCCGTCATGCACAGTAATCCCCAGCGGGTATCCCTGCTCTACACCCCCCAGACAAGTATTCAAAAAACTCGTGGCCAGTCGGTCCTGCGACAAGGGTCCTGCAGCTCTTATATCGTAGATTATATGGGCTCCCTGACCTGCCTCCAGGAAAAACTCCTTTACCATCAGGCTTCTATGTCGAGCAGTAGCCTTCCAGTCGATATGATGCAGCCTATCCCCTGAAATATACTCTTTGGTGTCAGCATACTCTGTTCCAGGACCCTTTAAAGAAACGGGGACTTCGCCTTCCGCTTCCCTTCCTCCTTCAAGCAAAAAGAGTGCCGCCTGAACCAGAGCTACCATCACCCGGGGAAAAACCTTAAACTCTAAATTAAAGGAGAGGCTTCCTTCTTTCTTAGTTAATTTATAAGGGCCAAAAACCTCTGCTTTTATTTCATCGCTCTTGTAACTTCCGGAAATCTCTGATGAAAGCAAAAGTTCAAGATTATGCTTTCCTTTCTTCAACTGCTGAGGTATTAGTTTAACTTCCTTCAAAGGAGAGAATAAATTCATTGACAGATTCGTATCAACCTCACCGGAAAGCCTGACAGTTTTACTTTCTCCGGCAACTGAAACTATCTTTACCTTATCCAGGTTGAGCTTAACCAGCTCATCTAATCCTCTGGCGGCCTTCTTGGCCTTCTTATAATCATAAAAAAGAAATCCTGCTATACCCAGAGCCAGAGCGGCCAGGAAATAATCCATAAAGAAAGCTGCCAGTCCTGCGCAGCTTAATAAGACAAAAAAAACTTTGTATCCTCTTTCAGTGAAAAATGTGTTATTCAATGTCACTTCTTCTTTACCACTGTTTCTCTTAGTGCTTCCTGAATGAGACTATCCCCGGGAATTTCTTCTACTTCTGCTTCAGGAGCCAGAACCACTCTGTGAGAGAGAACAAAGGGGGCAATCATCTTTACATCATCAGGGGTAACATAGTCTCTTCCCTGAAGATAAGCTCTTGCCCGTGCTCCTTTGAAAAGCCATATCGATGCCCGGGGGCTTGGCCCCATCCGGACGAGGTCTTTTTTTCTTATACTATCCACTAACATTACCACATACTCTTTCACTCTATCAGAGACATAGGTCTTTTTAACTTTGGCAATTCCCCCTAAAAAATCTTCCAGCTTTGCCCGAGCACTAATTGTAGGAGCCTCCAGCTCATCAATACGAGATACTATCTCCATCTCCTCAGGAAAAGAAGGATAATCCACCTTTATCTTGAAGGCAAAACGGTCAATCTGCACCTCGGTCAAAGGATAAGTTCCCGCACTTCCAAAGGGAATCTGGGTAGCAATGACGATAAAAGGGCGGGGAAGAGAAAAGGTAGTTCCCTCAATGCTCACCTGTCTTTCCTGCATAACTTCAAGAAGAGCCGCCTGAGCCTTGGGAGTGGCCCTGTTGAACTCATCACAAAATAAGACATTAGTAAATACCGGACCTTTCCTTATATCAAACCTGCTATCTTTCAGATTAAAAACAGAAGTTCCCACAATATCGGCCGGCAAAAGGTCTGGAGTCATCTGCAAACGATGAAAATCCCCTCCTATGGCCCGGCTAAAACAGCTAGCAATAAATGTCTTCCCCACTCCCGGTATTCCCTCAAGCAAGATGTGACCCTCAGATAATAGAGCCAGAAAGAGAGCCTCTATTAGCCTCTTCTTTCCCACCACCTTTGAGGATACCTCCTGGAAAATCCCTTGTATTAACTCGGGGTATTCTCCTCTTTCATCCATCGCCATCCCCCTTCTTTTGGTAAATATTTAGTGGAATACATTCCTTCTTGTCATTGCGAGGTTGCCAAAGGCAGCCGTGGCAATCTCTTTTGTTTTCAACTTTAAACCTGGAACTTTGTTTTTCGTCTTAACATTGAACATGTAAACGCTCAGTGAAGTACGTTCCTTCCTGTCATTGCGAGAAGACCTGAAAGCCTTCAGGACGACGTGGCAATCTCTTTTGTTTTCAACTTTAATCCTCTAATCCTTTACCCCTTCTAATCCTGCTTTACTTGACCTTAACCTTGACCTTAACCTTTGAACTTGTTTCAAGGTCTCCTTGTTCCACTCAGGATGTCTCTTAAGAACGCCTTCTATATCCTCCTCATATCCCGCCTTTTTCCTTTTAATCCTTAGCCACACAATAGTCATCACCAGCATAAGGAAAAGAGCATATCGAACCTCAAGTCGGGAGATAATCTCGTAAATTGTTATCTCTATATTCCTGAGCCGGGAGAGAATACCCACCGGATAATGGGAGGTATCAACAAATAGCCTTTTTCCTTGAATAATAGTTTGCAGAAACTCTCGATTTTCCGCCTCATCCAGCATAGAGTTTATAAAAAGGCTGGAGTCAGAAATAAGGTAAATCTCTCCCTTTTCATAAGGGATTCGCACTATCATTGCAAAAGGTCCCTCCTCCTCGCTCTCTTCCTTTTTTCCATTCAAATTATCATCAAAAAAGCTAAAAGAGCTGGAGCTGGCTACTATTTCTCCTCCATAATCACTGACCTGCAAGGATGTGGGATAATTAAACATCAAATCTTTGATATCAGCCAGGGAGCCAGCTGTATCCACAGTTTTTGCTAGAAGAGAAGATTTACCCCGAAAAAGAGGATCTACTACCAAATGGCCGGAAAAACGAGACTCCAATCCCAATCCTTTCAGAATAGAGTTACCCGAGCCAAAATCCTCTGCTAAAATAACCGTGCCTGCTCCCTTAAGATACTTGGAAATGACTGAGACCTCTTCGCTGTCATAAGCACCCCAGGGGCCAATTATGAAAAGAACTGTTCCCGATGAAGAAGGAACAAGCCTGAGGTCAGAAATCTGGCCCAGGGAAAATGCTCCCGTCTCTTCTCTAAAACTCTTCAATCCATTCCAGAAAGGATTATCCAGGTTAAAATCCTCATTAGGAGGGAAAAAACGTATCAATAGAAACACCGCCACCACTCCTCCTAGAATCCCTAAAACTAATGCTTTTCTCATCTTCCTCTTTTCAACCAACTTAATCGCCTCCTCGCCTCAGCCAACTCCTCCTCACTTACTCTCATTAATCGATAAAGGAATCTTTCCGTAATCAGAGAAATGACTTCAAAATCAGCATACCTTTGCCCCAGTGGTTCCTTGATGAGTTCAAGGTACTCTTTAATAGTGTGACCGGGAGCCTGCTGAGTACCCGTAATGTGACTCACCCAATCTAGTGCCTCAGCATATATCCTGATCGGTGTATATGTCCCCCTTAGTTTGGCTATCTCTTTTTCCTCAGGAGCTTCTTCTTTCTGGGGCAATCCCTCTTTTACCTCCTCTAACACTCCTTCTGCCTCCTTAATCCTTTTTTTTCTTCTGCGGCTTACACCAATGAAAACAGCCAGAAGAGCAAAGAAAGGAAACAAAGTAAGGGGGTTAACCAGCAATACTTTTTCTCTTCGGTCTAGAGAGGAAATCCAGGCTTCCTGAGGATATAAAAAAAGACTTATTTCCTTCCATCCGGAAAAGCTGGAAAGAGGAATACTAATCTTTACCTCAAAACTCTTCTCTTCAACTACGGTGGTTATGTTTTCTCCTCCCGTAATTACCCTTACTGCTGGCCTTTCCATCAGCCCGCCCTCGAGGTCAACCTCACCCTTAATCTCTAAGGGGGAAAAGGGGGCTGCCACCGAAGGCAGCTCAACCATCATCGAAGGCACTTTATAACTTATAGGCAGATTTATAACAAGACTTGCCGGGCCAATTATCTTCCGGGAGGGTGTAAAAATCCTCAAAGGAAAAGTTCGGCCCACCCCGGAAGGCAAGGATAGCTCAGCTTCGAATTTCCCCGCCTCATCGCTACTTACCTCAATTATCTTCTCCTCTACTTCTATCTTAACTGGATAATCTCTCAAAGGCTCATCTTGCAACATCAGCTCTCCCTGTACCTCAAAAGGGAGGACAGGATATACTGGTTCCTGATACTCTACCTTAATGATAGGAGTATGGAAAATAGGCTCGATTAAGACTTCATTTGAGATGTCCCCATAGTACTTCTCTTCATCCTCTCCCTGGGGAACAAAGAAAGCCAATACTCGCACCTCCTTTTTATACAGAAGGGGAAAATCTATTCTCCCCTTGAATTTGCCATCTTCACCACTAGCTACTTCCAGAACCTTCTCTTCCTCGAGAAGAATATCCACCTTTTTTTCGGCTAGAGGCCTGCCTTTTTCTCTTTCCAGGCTTCCCAAAATCTCAAGTGAATCCCCCACCACCACTTTTCTTTCCGCCACCGAAATCTCAAGGAAGGTAGCTTCTCGTCTCTTTCCTTCTTTCACCTCCCGGTAAAGGTCCTCAATCTTTCTTTTGTACTCTTCGGCTAGTTCAGCCAGAGGAGCAATCTCTTCTCGCAATTTTTCAGCAGCACTCGCTCCTATCCCTCCCCTTAGCTCATCTACCGCAGAGCCTAAATCATCTAGGATTCTCTCTGCCTCCAGAAGAGTTTCCCAGGCCTCTTCTAACACTTCACCCGCCTCATCGATTTGCCCCTGTTTCAACAGAGCCTCGGAAACATTGATATCCTCCTTCACTCTCTTTAGCTTGTCTCCCACAGTTTGAATAAGCTCATTAAACCGGGTGAAAATATAGCGTAAAGACTCAGGAATATAAGAGAGAAGGGTTCTTTTAAGTTGGGAGGAGGCTAAATCCCACTCCCCAGAGACCTGCAGTGCAACAATCTTGCCATAAAGAGCTATAAGCACGGCAGGCAAGAAACTCTCTTCCCGAATTTCAAGAGGGTTTTTGTGGCGGGGAAATCTCTCTTGCTCACCATCCTCTTTCCACACCAACTTGAAAACTCCCACCACCTTCCCCCCGATTCTTCTTAACTTCTCCAGCAAACCTTGCCCGAACTGCCTCAAACTGCCAATAATATTCCGTCCAACAGGAACATAATTAGCCAGAAATTCCCTGAGTTCCCCAAGATAGGAAGAAGCTGAATCCCACATCCCCGCTCTCTGGAGACTAACAACTTGAGCCCTTTCCGGTTCAATTTCGACAGTCTTTTTCTGATAGGGAAAAGTTGCTGCACAGCCTGGCAAAAAAGACAGTATTAGTACAAAACTCAGCCCCACCAAACCTCCCAGAATTAATCCTTTTCTCATTGAATCTACCTTCAACGCACTAAAATCTCCACTACCTTTCGCGTCACAATAAGACCAAAGATAATGACCAGTCCAAGAGCCACCGGGTCAAGACCCAGAGCTGTCATAAATCTTCTTCTGGGCCGAAGTATCTCCACTAAAGCCAGATATTCGATAGTAAATACTGAAATACAGACATCAAGTCTTGCCTCTCCTGTAGTGGCAAGAATGACCACCGTAAGGAGGAAAAAAGCAGCTAACAGTAAGATGAAAAGAATATGCCTATCCATCTTCGCTTCCTACCTGGAGCACCGCTCTCATCCATTTTCCCTCTCGCCTCTCCTCCACAATCTTTACCGGCATTTTACTCACCTTTGCAATTACACAGGCAGCCAAACTTGTCGGCACTGACCCTAATACCCTGGTAAATCTGGGAGCCTCCACCTCAATCTTGACATTTTTCATCCCTAAAAATACCTTATTTTCCTCAAGATTAACTTGCACTTTAGAGGCAATCTCAGCAAAATCAACCAGGCAGTAGCTTATACCGTTTTCCACCTCAGGCAAGAAATCATCCAGGGAAGGCTTTTCATTCCCATCAATTTGCTCTCCTTCTTCGATACTTTCATCCTTGGCAACTCCAGAAAGCACCAGCACATCTGACCCTGGAGGATAAATGAAAAGGCCAGGATGTCCATCTACATTGGAAATTATTCTTTTTGGTGCGTTGACTATGTGGTTAAGTTCAGGATAAGAAGGATTTCCCGATAAAGGAATATATGCATAGACTTTTCCTTCTCTGGGTGGTAAATAGACAGCCTTATGAGCTGCTCCAAACTCCTCCAGTACCGCCTCGATATTAGCCACTGAGCCAGACATCATTCCCCTCACTACCTCATGGGCAACCAGATATTCAGGCAAAATAAGGATTACCAATCCTAAAATAGCAAAGGCAACCCCCAGAGTAGTCAAAGGAATGTTAACCAGCACAAAATAGGAAAATGGAGCTAGGACAGCTCCAAACCCAACCAGCCCTACTCCCACTCCAGTGAGTCTATTCATCACCAATCCCTTGCATTTCGGTTCTTCAGAAAATGGACTGCCTTCAATTATACCTGAAACAATAAATTCGTAAAGCATATAAGGCCTGAGGCCTTGATTACTATAAGACATATCTGTCCGTTTTCGCTGCTTTAATTCGCATTTTTTGACATCCCCTCCCGATAGTATATATTTATCTTAAGACCTACAAACCAAAATGGTATATTTGTCCTAGCGGTTCTCAATAGAACGAAAAGTAACCATTGAACTTTCTTGAAAGTGCTCAGTGAACCCACTGTCATTGCGAGAGATGAAATCCCGAAGCAATCTCAGTTTTATCGCTCCTCGCAATTAGTAGTATACGTGCTTTACTGAGTGTTTATACTTTCTTTACGATTTTGAAAGGTTTTAAACATTGAACATTCGACTTCGAGTATTGAACATTATCATCGAATTTTGTTTAATATCCTTAGTAATATTCACCCCTTTAGCCCTGGGCACCACCCAACCCTGGTCTATATTTGTAGTGAGAATAACCGTAGTTGTCGCCTTACTCGCCTGGCTCCTCAAGCTACTAACCCAATCGACCAACCTCGAACGTAGAACTACCATTCACCATTCACCATTCACCATTCACCATTTTAGAACGCCCTTACTCATTCCTATATTAATATTTTTATCCATAGCCGCAATCTCCACCATAATATCTTCTTATAAATGGCTCAGCCTGGGCATCTTGACAAATCTCTTTGTTTACGCAGCTATCTACTTTCTTATCGTAAATAATCTGAAAAGTGAGAAACAAGTTAGAAGACTAATCGCCGCTATTCTGTTCACCAGCCTTATCTTAGGAACTTACGGCCTCTTGCAGTACTTCAATATCTTAAGACTCACTCCATCCATTACCATTCCCCGGCGTGTCTCCTCCACTTACTACAATTCTAATCACTATGGAGGATACTTAGCCATGATTACTCCCATACCAATAGCCTTATTCTTATCTTCCAGATTAAGCTGGAAAACTCTCCTCTTCGCTGCTTTAAGCATCCTCTTAGTTATAAATTTAGCCTTATCCTATTCTTGGGGTTCAGTTGCTTTCGGCGTAGGCGTAATTTTCCTTATAATAATGAGAATCAGAGTAAGTAAAAGAAAGACTCTTACTACCGCAATAGCTATATGTGTTCTTCTTCTTCTTACCGTCCTGGGAGCATTAGTTATGCTTGGCCTTACGCCACAGCTCACCCAAAATACCTGGGCAGCCCGCTATAGCCGTATGGCTGAAATCGCCAACCCTAGCCTATTTTTCAGATTATATATGTATAAAAAGATTACCCCTTTAATTCTTAATCATCCGCTATTAGGCACTGGACCTGGAACCTTCATCTATGCGTTTACCCCCTATAGACCTCCAGATTTTCACCGCCTCTGGAACTACGCCCATAATGACTATCTCCAAATAGCCTCCGAAATGGGATTTATCGGCTTATCCGCATTTTTGTTTTTAGTAATAACCGCCTGGGCAAAAGGATTAAAAACTCTAAAATCAACCTCTAACTTCAATAGAGCCATAATCTTAGGAGCCTTAGCAGGCATTCTATCCATATTAGCCCACGGGTTTTTTGACGGAAACCTATCCATTATCCCAGCAAACATATTGTATTTCTATGTCTTAATAGGTGTATTAATTTCTTCGGCTTCGAACATCGGACGTTGAATACTTCTAATATTTTAACTTTGGACGTCGGACCTTAGACGTCCTTAAGAGAGGTATGAAATGAATAAAGCTAGAAAATTAAGAGAAATGTTTAATAGAAAGGGAGTAATAAGAATAGTTGGAGCCCATGATGGAATTACTGCTAAATTAGTTGAACTAAACGACTTTGATGGTGTTTGGGCCAGTGGTTTTGAGGTGTCAGCCTCACATGCTGTTCCTGATGCTAACATATTAACTATGACACAATATCTTGAAGCAGCTTCCATTATGAATGATGCAGTTTCAATTCCTATTGTAGCTGATTGTGATACAGGTTACGGAAATTCAAACAATGTAATGTATATGGTTAAGAAGTATGAAGCTGCCGGAATCGCAGCTGTTACGATAGAAGATAAAAGATTTCCAAAGGTTAATAGCTATATCCCAGGGCGACAGGAATTGGCCCCTGTTGCTGAATTTGTAGGTAAAATTTTAGCAGCCAAAAATGCGCAACAAACAAAGGACTTCATGGTCATTGCAAGGGTAGAAGCATTAATAGCCGGGTGGGGACAGGAAGAAGCACTGAGAAGAGCACATGCTTATATAGAAGCTGGAGCAGATGCAATCTTTATTCATTCTAAGTCAAATGTCCCCAACGAAATAGTTAATTTTGCAAGAGTATGGGATTTTTCTGCTCCTCTAGTCATATGTCCTACTTCGTATCCAACGATTACCTTCGATGAGATCAAACAATTAGGCATTAAAATGGTGATCTATGCAAATCATGGGTTGAGGGCATCAATTAAGGCTATGAATGAAGTGCTTTCTGAAATTAGAAGAGAAGGAAGATTGAATACTATAGGCAGCAAGATAGTATCAATGGATGATGTTTTTGACCTTCAAGGTATGGTTCAAATGAAAGAAAATGAAAAAACTTACTTAAGGTCTGATGAAGAACCTTTTAAGGTAATTATCCCCGCAGCGGGTGCGCCTCATAATCAAGAATCTTTAGAACCCCTCCTTCAAGATGTCCCTCTTGCTATGCTAGACATCAACGGTAAACCTCTTTTGCAACGAAATATTGAAACTCTAAACAAAAGTAAGTTATATGACATTACAGTAATTAGGGGGTATAGAAAAGACTCATTCGACATCAAGGGGGTAAGTTATGTTAATAACTCAAAATACCAATCAGAACACATCTTGACCTCAATCATGTGCGCAGAGAGTACCATGAATGGTAAAACTCTTATTATATATTCGGATATATTGTTTGAAAATTCGCTGGTTGAACCCCTCAAATCATTAGAATATGATTTCGTAATTATTATAGATAACTCTTTTAAAAAATCTCTCAGGCTAAATAAGAAATTAGATTTGGTTATCACAAAAGAAAAATTGCCCTCGGGAGATCGTCTCTTAACCTATAATCATTTGTACCGAATTGAAAGGATAGGTTCTACAATTTCAGAACAAGAAGGAAGTGCCGAATTCGTCGGTATAACTATGCTTTCCAAAAAGGGAGTTAAGGCATTCAAAAAAGAATATCATAACGCATTGGCGGAATATCACGACAAACCCTTCTTTGAAGCAAAAAATATACTCCAGGCTTCGCTAACGGATTTCTTGCAATATCTAATTGAACGGGACTACATTGTTAAGGCATTGCAAATAAATTCAGGTTGGATGGAGATCCACTCATTTGATAATTATAAATATGCCTGCTCTGTAACTAAGAGTTTATAGCCGAGAGCTAGGACAAAGAGTAATACAAGTAATTTGGAGACGTAGAGATGACTACCGCTCAGTTCTGTTCAATACTTAAAAAACAGGGTTTTAATTTTTCGACAGGTGTTCCCTGCTCCATTTTAAAAAACATCATTAACTATCTCTCAGTTGATCCAGATATTCCATACATTCCAGCAACAAGAGAGGACGAAGCATTAGGTATTGCAACAGGTGCCTATTTAGCAGGAAGAAAACCCATTGTCCTAATGCAAAATTCTGGACTAGGCAGTGCTATTAATCCACTGGTATCTTTAGACATTATTTATAAAATTCCAATACTTCTACTAATAAGCTGGAGAGGATACCTCGGGAAAGACGCTCCGGAACATCTTGTAATGGGAAAAGCTACTATAAAGTTTCTGGAAGACATTAGCATCCCGGTTCAAGTAATATCAAAAGACAATCCACAAGTGGCAATCTTAGCCTCAGTGGAGAGCATGGAAGAAATGCAAATACCTGCTGCTATAATTCTGAAAAGAGGTATCATACAATGAAGAGGTATGAAGCTATAGAGATAATAGTGCAATTTCTAAATAAAAATGAGCTGATAATATCTTCCAATGGTATGATTAGCAGAGAGTTATTCACAATTGAAGACTCACCCCAAAATTTCTATATGCTAGGTTCAATGGGTTTAGCATCCTCAATAGGCTTGGGATTAGCCCTTTCTTTACCTAACAGACCAATAATAGTAATAGAAGGGGATGGCAATGCTTTGATGAATATGGGCTCGATGGCAACGATAGGACATTTTGCTTCTAAAAATCTAACACATATTGTTCTGGATAACGAGGTTCACGATTCAACTGGTGGTCAACCAACGATTTCAGGCACAGTGAAGTTAGAAGAGGTGGCCTATGCTGCAGGATATAGAATGGTTAAGAAGGTAACCTCTGAGGAAGTATTGCGGGAAAGCATTAGAAAGTCTTCTCTCCAAGGACCAACCTTTATCTTAGTAAAGATTGAAAAAGGTAATATCGAAGGAATTGTAAGGGTCTCACATTCTCCGGAGATGATAAAAAATCGCTTTCAAAAATCAGCTATTAGCGAGCACTGATATGAATTTCAATTTTATATTACCTCAGAAGATTATTTTTGGCGAGAATTCAACTAAAAGAATTGGCGAAGAAGTAAAAAGGCTAGGAGCTAGAAGAATTCTGATTGCTACCAGTAGAGGAATGTTACAGCGTGGATCTTTAAAAGGGGTAACGGATTCACTACAAGAGCACAAACTCAGTTTTGAAGTCTTTTCCAAGGTAGATCCAGAGCCTCCGATTGAGGATGTTTATGATTGCATTGCTTTTGCTAAGAAAACAGAAAGTGATCTATTGATAGGCCTGGGTGGTGGAAGTGTCATGGATATAGCCAAGAAAGTAGCGGTTGATCTAGTACTACCAAAGATAATGATACCCACCACCGCTGGTACCGGCAGTGAGGTTACTCACGAATCAGTCCTTAAAGTTGACGGAAAGAAAAAAGCTTTCGTTGATGAAAAAATAATACCTGACATTGCAATTGTTGACCCAAATCTTATGAAGACGATGCCACCAAGACTGGTTGCGAGTTCTGGTATAGATGCTCTTGCGCATGCAATAGAGTGTTACGATTCAAAGAAAAGCAACTTGTTGGTTAAAACACTGGCATTTGAAGCATATAAAATAATTAAGGATAATCTGAGAGAGGCGGTAGAAAATGATAAAAAAGCGATAGAAAATATGGCTTTAGGAAGTTTGATGGCCGGCATATCTTTCGGGAACTCTGGGACTGCTTTAGCTCATGCACTTTCATACCCACTTTCAAACGAGGGAATCCCTCATGGTGAAGCAGTTGCAATGGTCTTACCCTATGCTCTTGAATTCAATGAATTTGATGCTAGGGTTATAAATGAGATAAAAGAAATAATAAGAAATCTAAAACTTGGCAGAGAAATCAAAGGAGATATTGAAGGGATGGCGAAAACAGTTATGGAGGACAAAAAGCATTTATCTAACAATCCAAGAAAAGTTACTTTCGAGAATGTGATGAGTATTTATAAAAAAGTAGTCGAAGGAGTTAAAAAATAAAGGCGTTAATACTCAACTCTGGAAGAGGGGAAAGGCTTCGTCCTTTAACCGAAAATATACCTAAGGCATTGGTAAAAATAGCCAATAAGACTCTTCTAGGATATCAATTAGATAATTTAATTAAATGTAATATTAGTGACATAATAATAACAACGGGTCCTTTTGAAAACAAAATAAAAAAATATGTAGAAAAGAAATATCCTGATATTAATGTTTCTTATGTAAATAATCAAAAATACAATACCACAAATTATATATATTCTATGTGGTTAACAAAAAAGTTGATTGATGATAATATAATTTTACTTCACGGCGATTTATTGTTTGAGAGTAAACTGTTGAAGAGATTGATTAATGAAAAATATTCAAACTGTGTTTTGGTAAATAAAAAGGTCAAACCACCGAAGAAGGATTTTAAGGCAGTAGTTGAAAACAATAAGGTAGTCAAAATTGGTGTGGAATTTTTTGAAGGGAATGTTTTTTACTCTGCTCCTCTCTATAAATTTTCAAAATCGGACTTTTTGTATTGGCTTGATAAAATAGAAGAATTTATCAAAAAAAATGGTGATACGAAAAGTTACGCAGAAGACGCATTCAATAAAATATCTGACAGAATTGTACTTCGTCCATTATATTATGATGATGGGTTATGTATGGAAATTGACACTAAGGGAGATTTGGAGATAGCAAGAAATATAATTTATGAAGTAAAATAGGGAAGAAGTAAGTAGGAAGGTAAGTATAAGTACGTATATGGATTAAGGAACTCCAAGCGTACAATTGTCCTCAGTAACCGGTTCCATTGATGGGTTTGGCTATATAGGAGCCGGGTTAACTGGGATATTTTCGGGTTGGCTAGTTGATAATTACAGGTGGAATACAGCATTTTACTTTTGGGTGATTTCAGCAATTATAGCATCTACTTTGATATTAACATTATGGAAGCATAAACGAAAGAAGGGTAGGTATCTCTGAAAACACTAGAGTCCAAAGAGGCCTACGAATACCATAATATCAGCATAGGAAAACAATGACATTGATTTCTTTTCTAAAAGAAATATTGACCGATACAGTGAGAACCTTAACTTCAAAGGAAGGATTGAAAAACCTTTATTGTGTTTCGCTTTACAGGAATGCAGTTTATCTTATGCTTAATCTGATAGTCGTTGCGGTTACAGGATTTGGGTTCTGGATAGTAGCAATAAAGCTTTGTTCTATCGAAGGAGTAGGACTAGCTTCGGCAGCCATATCTACGATATGTTTGCTGGCACTTCTTTCCGATCTGGGGTTGGACTATAGACTTATCAGATTTTTGCCTTGTTCTGGAGAAAGAGTTAGAGATACGATTAATTCTTACTTTACCCTACGTGAAGCGATATCAGTAATCTTATCTTTTATCTTTCTCGCCGGACTTAACATCTGGTCACCTGCTCTACTTCTGATTCGAAAGCATCCGATGTTTTTGACTACTTTTTGGTTTTATCCAGAGCTTCATCATTCCAAAATACCTTTTTTGGTAGAAAGGTATAACTACTGTGTCTGAAATCGTAAGCAAGTCTCTAAAGAAGACAGCCAAAGGCACTGCCATGGTCCTCGTCGGAACTGCTTTCGGCATGTTTTTTGCTTTCATCAGCAGGATACTCGTTGCTAGACATATAGGGCAGAGCAAATATGGCATTTTCTCTCTAGCATTGGTCATATTGAATATTGCCATTGTTATATCTTGTTTAGGATTTCGAGAAGGCTCTGGAAGACAGATCGCTTATTATAGAGGAAAAAATATCGCCTCGAAGGTTAGAGGCATTATAATCTCGTCAATTAAACTGTGTCTGATAGCTAGTGTGGTACTCTCCATATTTGTTTTCTTCACTTCAGATATCGTCTCTATTAGAGTATTTCAGAGTCCCGAGCTCTGCACTCCACTGAGGATATTCTCTATTGCCACTCCCTTTTTTGTCCTCATCTATATCCTTACCTCTATTTTTAGAGGATTTGAGCGGGTAGATGCTAGAGCATATTTCCAAGATATTTGTAGAAATGGATTATTTACTCTTTTACTGCTCCCAATTATCCTGTTTAAGCTGTCTTCTATTAGTGTGTTTTACGCCTACCTCCTCTCATCTATACTCACCTGTATCGTCTTTATTATATACACCTTCAAAAGATTGCCTTTGCCTAAAGTGAAAGCTGTAGCAGATCCTATGGGGAAAGAACTTCTTATTTTCTCTCTTCCTCTTCTAGGATATGCAATACTTGGCATAATTATGTCCTGGACTGATACGCTGATGTTAGGCTATTTCAAAACACCAGATGTTGTTGGACTCTATAATGCTGCATTGCCTATCGCATCCTTAATTGGTATATTTGGAAGCAGTATTGTTTTTATTTACACTCCTATCACCGCAAATTTATATTCACAAAATTTAATAGTCGAGATGAAAAGAAACTATGCTATTCTAACAAAATGGTCCTTTGCTGTAGCCCTGCCATTATTTTTGACGATATTCCTTTTTCCAGACGCTGTTTTGGGTTTTCTCTTTGGCTCTCAATATACTCCAGCAAGTAAGGCTTTACAAATTTTATCTTTGGGATATGTAATCCAAGCTTTCCTAGGGTTCACTGGCTCAACCTTGACTGCTATAGGCAGAACAAGAACATTATTGTGGACTTCGGTGATCGCTACCAGCTCGAATGTTTTTCTAAATGCCCTCTTAATTCCCAGAATGGGTATTACCGGTGCAGCAATTGCTTCTGCAGTCAGTCTATCACTAGCAGTTATTATCCTTCTGACTCGGATCTATCAAATTTCTAGGATACATCCATTTACCAAGAATTACCTAAAACCAATTATTACATCGCTTTGTGCCATATTTATAGTTCACCTCATCGCCAAAAGTCTTATGATAGCCACCTTGTGGATGCTACCTATTTTCTTTATATTATTCCTAATAATATATGGCTTTTCCCTACTTCTCACAAAGAGCTTTGATAATGAGGACATAATGATGCTTCTCGAGGCAGAAAGGATATCGGGAATCAAATTTGACCTTTTGAAAAAGCTGCTAAGGAAATTTATATGAATTAAACAGAACCACCCCTATGGCTTGAGCATACAAATCTTGGTTAACACTTACTTCAATTATGTATTCGAAGTCATATCTGATTAAGATTATTTGTAACACTAACGAGGGTACTATAATTTGAACACTATTTGTGGAGGCTGGCAAATGATCAAAAGAATCAAAAGAAAAGACATAGTGTATACGGGAGAATTTGTTGTACCTGGAAAAACTCCATACGGGACCTACCAGGCACACATAAATAGATATGTCTTTGCCCGAAGGTTTGTTAAAGACAAGGATATTGTTCTTGATGCTGGCTGCGGAGCTGGTTATGGATTGAGTTATCTGGCAGATACGGCAACCAGCGTTGTCGGATTAGATATATCATCCAGTGCTATTAGTTATGCCAAAAGTAAGTATATAAAGAAAAAAGGGTTAAATTTTGTTTATGGGGATATGGTGAACTTACCATTCGTGAAGGGCTCTTTTGATATTGTTGTATCATTTGAAACCATCGAGCACCTCAAAAATACAGAAGAATTTCTATTTGAATGCCGGAGCGTCCTACGAACTGGCGGCTTATTTATCTGCTCTACACCAAATAAGAGGGTCACTTCTCCATATACCAAGAAGCCAACAAATCCCTTTCATGTTAAGGAATTTACACATAAACAATTTTCATTCCTATTATACAGCTATTTTTCTGAAGTTTCACTTTATGGACAATATGGAGTTAATCTCATAAAGCGGCGTCCTGTCCAAATTATTTCTGAGTTTCTTTCTGCTATACCAGGGAGACAGCGCATAAAGACTGTATTGAACGCACTGAACAAAATTTATTGCCAGAAAGGTAACATCTTTTTCCCAATAGAGAAGGGAATTAAAGAGGAAATTTTAGACAGAAGGTTTGGGGTGACCAACTTTGAACATTCTTTGCTTTATCCCCAGCGATATCTAATCGCGGTGGCGAAGTAGTGAAGGTGAGTTTCCAGCAGCGTCGGGTAGATGGTGATAAGCAAGTACCTGGACGAACCCTAGTAATATTGCATCAATGCTAACTACATCTCAGAACACTGCGAGAATGAAAAAATATTTCCAAGAAAGGCTTAAAGGCAATGAACTATAATATATCTATTAAAGAAATAAAGAAACTATCAAAAAAAGATCACCGCGAAATGTGGTATACAAGAAAAGTCACTAGGAAAATATCTCCGTATATCACCTGGCTATTGCTACGGACGCCAATTACTGCTAATCAGACTACCATCTTGATGATCTTCGTAGGAGTAATAGCAGGTATACTCTTTGTAATGGGTAGCACTCTAACAACGCTAATTGGTGCCTTGATTTTTCAGTTTTTCTTTATTTTAGATCATGTTGATGGCGAGATAGCAAGGGGTAAAGACACCTGCAACGTAACAGGTGTTTATTTAGATAGACTGGCAAATTTCATTGTCGCTCCTCTCATCTTTGCTGGACTCAGTATTGGCGTTTACCAACAATTCCCCAGCTTAGGCGTTCTGATCTTCGGCTTGATAGCAAGTTGGTCTTCGGTTTTACTTCTTTTGATAGGATCTGCTCAATCGGGAGCCATATATACATCTCTTGAAAAATTTTTGGCCAATGGAAACCAAAATTCAAAGATAGCAAGAGAAAATAACAAAAGGACTATACCAATTGGACATGGAACGAAACCTCTTGTTCCCCGCTTCGTGCCCCACATATTATTTAATCTTATTAGAAAAACGGCATCTCTTTGGTGGTATCCCGGAGCAATGAATATCATAACTATAGCAATAATATTAGATATCTTTTCCCCCAATCTGCAACTAGGTCCATTTGAATTCAACTTTATATATTTAATTATTATGATATATGCTGTAACACTACCTATAATGTGTATTCTCGTAATATCCTACAGTATTATTTCCAAGACTCCGGATAGGCTGTTCAGTGTAATAAAAGGACAAGTTAGCAGGAAAAATATGTCTACCATCAAAAGAAGAGACAAAACTTAATCAAAGTAAAGAATCTCACTGGACATGTGCTTTTTGTATTATGATATGGCAATTGCATAATCACAAGCTAGGATAAATTCTCCATACCTCGAATTCTCCACACTCATAAACATTTGCCGCGGTTGTGTCCGAATTTAATCTCGAAAAGTCAGCTTGGGTATACTGGTAGGCAACTTTTGATCTAACATTTTCTGGATATGTCAATAGATGTATTCTATCCAGTTTGCCAATTATCATATAACTATTAGAAATGTCAAATTCCCTTCTGAATGACTCTACAATTGTATTACTTTGTTCGTAGCCAAAGTGAGTAGGAATGGGTGACTTGGTCCTTAGCGGCCTAAATGACTTTCCAAAAGTACCATATTTTGATAATAAATATTTCTGTGTATACGGTATTTCTATATAGGTATATAAGGAAATGACATCTTGCTGCTGGTACTGCATGAGCCATCTCGTACCAATTACTTCCATTTGAGTAACCTGATAATTCGCCTCAAATATTCTGGGAGAAACATAACAATTGAATACGCTTATAGTGGTAGAGAAAGCTAGCGTTAATCCAATAATACAGATAGCACCATTTCTCAGGGACAGGATTTTATTTTCCCGTTTTTCTCGACGAAGATTTCCCTTGACAAATGAAAACACCGCCATTCCGTTCAGAATCACAGTCAAAAGTATAGGGACTCTGAATATTCGAATAAGCCTAGCTTCCCCTGATGTTTGCCCAAAGAAAGTAAACGTCGAGAATGCTATACTCACCAGTAGCAATATGCTATAAGCAAAATTAATGACGCCAGGTCTATCTTTTCTAAAGATGCTTTGCCTGAAAATGGTTATAACAACTATTACTGAAATGAGAAAGTATAAGCTCACTGCACCGAACATATTGATGAAAAGCTGAATAGTTCGAAAGAAACCTATCTCAGCCCTAATTGCATTCTCAAGATAGCTACTTGCTATTGAAGTGATCTCACTATGATAAATTAACCATTCTAAAAATCTTTTTATATTCCCCTGAATAGAAAAGTACGAAAAATACCATATGAAAAAAGCTATTGACATAATGAGTACGATATTGATGCAATTTCGCCATAACTTGATGGTTTCCATTAAATCAGCTTTGATCCTGACTCCAATAGTCTCCTGATGGTTTAATACTAGACGATACAACACTGAAGTCAGTCCAAAAGCAAGAAACATAGCTATCGTAAAAAGAGTTGTAATCGGATGAAAAAAAGTAATAAACAATGCTAATATCAGCAAACAGACTGTGGTCCCAATAGAATTATCAGCGAACCGTTCTCTTTTATGATAAAAATAGAGTAAAAGAGGAACTCCCATTCGACAGTGCCTGGTAAAAAATATCTCTGTAAGCCTTATACAGAGAGTGATTGCAAGGATAATCAAAAAGAGGCGTTTACCTGGTTTTG